>Ga0208414_1000287_pt1 | contig 57188 bp, 46 predicted proteins | sample AntAceMetag02UKE_FD_184770 | JGI IMG/M metagenome (GOLD analysis project Ga0208414, IMG submission 184770) | Saline lake microbial communities from Ace Lake, Antarctica - Antarctic Ace Lake Metagenome 02UKE (SPAdes) (version 2) | ecosystem: Environmental > Aquatic > Non-marine Saline and... | reverse complement strand
AACGAATACTAAGTAAAACTTTTTATTACGGACTAATGGAACGTAATGGAGAATATTTTCCTGGAATCCACAAACCTATTATTTCAAAAGAACTATACGAACAAGCACAGAAGGTAAAAGAAAAAGTGCTTGGTACACGACAAAGACCCAAAACACTTCTCTTCCCTTATCGTGGAATTATGAAATGTGGTGAATGTGAATGCCAACTAACCGCAACAAGAAAAAAGCAAAAGTATGATTACTATTATTGCACCAATGGAAAACATACCTGCACACAACATAAAGATTACTTAACTGAAAAACAGGTTGAGCAGTTTTATATTACAGCTTTAGAAAAACTTAGATTCGATGTTGAGCTTATTGAAATAATGTATGAAGCTTCAATAGAGAAATTACAAAGCACCAAAGAAATCAATATCGAAAAACAAGAAGTCATTCAAAAAGAAATTGAAAAGATAGAACGTGCAGAAATAAAACTATCGCAGTCATTCACCACTGAAATTATTGAAGAGAATCTTTATAGAGTTGAAGCAAAAAGAATGAAACAAGAAAAAGAGTTTTTACATAAAAAACTTCTTGCAGAAACTAAAACAAACGAACAGAAGCTGGTAACTTTGGAACTCACCAAAAAAGTATTTTTAGAAAGCAGTAGAGCCATATCTGAATTTAAAAAAGCGAATCCTGAGAAAAAACAAAAGATAGCTCAAAATCTACTTTGGAACTTTTCTGTGAAAGACAAAAAGGTGTTGGAATATAACTACAAAAGCACCTATCTACCTATAGCAAATGCACCTAAAAATGGTGACTTCGCAACAATGCTGCTGGACAGGGACTCGAACCCCGATTGACGGTACCAGAAACCGTAGTCCTACCATTAGACGATCCAGCAAGTAAAAACATAGTACCAAGAGATAGTACTTTTATCTAGCAACTAAATAGGTTGCCCTGTAAATGGATCTCGCTCAACTTCTACCACTTCTTCGACAGCATCTACCCCAACTTCTGATGCATTATTTGTATCACCGCGTAAATCACTAATAGCATAATACCAATACATAAATCCGAAAATTATTCCTAATACAATTACCAAAATAACAATCAGAGGTCCAATCCCCTTTCCTTTTTGTTGTTGCTGAGCAAACTGAGTAGCAGCTGATAATTCTGGAATTCCACCCAACCCAACTTGTACTGATTGTTGATTTTGATATGTAGGTGTAGCTGCAACTGGTGGAGTATATTGCTGTTGTACAGGCTGCGTTGCTACTGCAGCTTGTTGCTGTGGAACTGCGGTTTGTGATTGTTGCATCGCCGGATCATACCAACCAAGTTGTGGTGGCGTACTAGCAGACTTAGAAATCTCTGCATCTACTTCAGATTTTCCTGTAAAATCTAATCCAATAGCAGAAGAAGTTAATGTGCTACCAAATTGGGTTACATTATCGGTTGTGGGTACTGGCTGTGCAGCAACATGAGAAGTATTCATTTGAGCTCGTGCCTGTTGTGGAACATTGTTTGCCACAGGTATTGCAGGAGAAATAAATTCTGGTGATTGTGTGGTAGTTGTTGGTGTAACAACTGTTGGTTCTGGATTTTTAGCTACTGGAGGTGAAGAAGGGACAGCTAATACATCAACACCTTCTTCAAAGTCCTCGTCAATATCAAATACCTCTTTTTCTACAGACTTAGCAATTGTCGAAGAAACAGTAGATGCATTCTCTACTTGTGCCTCATACTCTTGCTTATCTATGTATGTCGGTGTTTTAACGTTATATTCTGCTTGTTCCGCAGCCTCTTCTTCTACAAAAGAAATATCATCTCCATCATCTAAATCAATAGTTGTTCCACTAAAAACTTTTTCTTTACTAACAGGTTTTGGATTTGCTTTAGGTGGAGCAGTTGGAGGAACAAACTTCTCCATTCCTATAGGCACTTTTTGTGTAACCGGTTTGGGTGATTCTTGCGCAACTGGTGCAGCTGCTGCTTGCTGAGGAATTGTTGCGTCTACAACAGCATCATATTGAGAGAATATGTCAGTAATATCACTGTCAGAAAATTTCTGCAATGAAAGCATTCCTCGTATTTCATCGTAACTTTGCCCATTAGCTAAGCTAGTGTCGATAAGAACTTGTAATTGTTTAGTGAGCATGTTTTAGCGTACTTTTAAGTACCGCTTGATTGCAAGAAAACTAGATACAGAACCAATAATAACTCCAGAAACGAGAAGGATAAGTACAATTTGCCCAAGCGATGATATGAAATAATTGAATATATTAATATTAACAAAGAAACTCTCTGTAGTTGGCCCGAGATAAAATGTTAATGGCCACAAAATTAGTAGTGTTATCACGGAAGCTGCAACACCATACAACGCTCCTGTAATTACGAACGGTGCGGTAATATAATTTTTCTTAGCACCAACAAGTTTCATAACATGAATCTCATCTCGTGAAATATACATTGCCAAACGAATTGTATTTAACGTAATCAGCACTGAAATTACAATAAACATTGCAGTAACAATTGCTCCAAGGCGTTCCCCCGCTTCAATAATCTGACTCAATCTGTCGATTGCTTTTTTATTTTCAAAATAGTTAACAGTTTCAATAACTGAACCAACTTCAGTTGGAGAATAATTTTCTTGCAAGAAGTTTTGGATTCCTTCGTATTGTTGTGGCTGATCTGCCTTCACATTCAATACAGCTCCGAATGGGTTTTCGTCGAGTTCGTCCAACGCATCCAATTTAGAGGCATCTGTTGCGTGTCGGACTTTGAAATTTTCGAGCACCACTTCTTTTGTTGTGTAGTTAACAAAAGCTACTTCAGGAAGCTGCTCAAGCGCACCTTGAACAACCAGCACATCATCTTCTGTTGCAGATGGTACGAAATAAACATTAATATCAACTTTTTCTTCAATAGATGCTAATGATTCTGTGAGCAGCGCACTCGCAAAAATAATGACACTAATAACAAGTAATGTAACGGTCATCACTAATACAGCAGAAAGTGAAACTATCCCATTTCGCCAAAACTGCACAAACCCTGTTCTAAGTATTCTTTTAAGTCCTAGCATAATCATAAATAAAAATTAAATTACATATTTACCTGTTTCGTCGTCTCGTATAATCTTACCATCTTCCAATGTAACAACACGTCGCTCAAGCGAGTTGATAACATCTTTATTGTGAGTAGTAAGTAGTACAGTTGTTCCCAAGTCGTTCACTTTACGAAGAATTTCAATAATTTCATGAGTATTTAGAGGATCAAGGTTTCCGGTTGGTTCATCAGCAACAAGCAATGCCGGCTGATTAATAATTGCACGAGCAATTGCAACACGCTGTTGCTCTCCTCCAGATAATTCATGAGGGAAATTAAATGCCTTACCTTCCAATCCAACAAGCTCTAACACATGAGGGACATCTGTTCGAATTTCTTCATCAGTACATCCAGCAACTTCCATAGCAAATGCGATATTTTCGTATACTGTTTTTTTAGGAATCAAACGAAAGTCTTGAAATACTGTTCCAATATTTTGTCGTAACTCACTCACATAACGAGGTTTTAACTCATGTATATTTGCAGACTCAAAAAACACCTCACCTGCCGATGGTTTCTCTTCAGCCAAAAGGAGTTTTACTAACGTTGTCTTTCCTGCACCAGAATGACCAACAAATGAAACAAATTCTCCTGGTTCGATTTTCAAATCTACACCATTCAATGCTGGAGGAATTCCCTCTCCATAATGTTTTGAGACGTTGTCAAAATAAATCATAGTTGTTGCTAGATTTTACCATGAACAAAGCATGAGTACACATCTTGATTTTTCTACAGATCCTCTGCATATTGTTTCATTGCAGTGATAAATTCTTGAATTTCCCCACCAAGGACCTTATCAACATCCCGAATTTCAAAATTTGTTCTATGATCTTTCACCATTTGATATGGATGTAGCACATACGAACGAATCTGATTACCCCATTGCGCATCAGTAGTTTTAGAAATCTGTAATCCCTCTTCTTTCTCCATGCGTTCTTGCTCGCGCAAGTTATATACTTTTCCACGAATCAGTTCGAGTGCCTTTTCTTTATTTTGTAACTGACTTCGTTCACCTTCAACAAACGCACTTAACTTAGAAGGAAGATGTACTACACGAACTGCTGTTTCTCGTTTATTTACATTTTGTCCACCTGGCCCACTCGATCTTGTAAATTCAATAGTTAGCTCATCTTCTGCAATTTCCATATCAGATTTTTGCGGGAGCTGTGGAACAACTTCCACCATCGCAAATGCTGTATGTCGTTGCTTTGCTGCATTAAAAGGTGAAATTCTTACAAGTCTATGAACTCCAGATTCATGTTTTAAATTCCCATACACTCCCTTTCCTCTAACTTCAAGAGTGATATTTCTATAACCTCCAACAGTATTTTTATTTTCACTATGAAATACATATTGCCAACCTTTTGTTTCAATATAACTCATATACATTTCAAGAAGCATCCTTACAAAATCTTCTGCGTCGTCTCCCCCTGCACCAGCGAAAATAGTTATATGCGCATTACCTCTGTCGTATTTCCCTACACCCTCAAGAGAATCTTTAAGTTCTTGTAATTCCTTAATTTGTGCTTGAGCAAGATCTTTATTGTTCCAAAACGTTGGCAGATTCATTGCAGATTCTATTTCTGAAATACGCGAGAGTGTGTCTGATTTTTTCATACTATGTAGAGTAACTATTTGTTATAGATATCACGATAACCCAACAGTGCAGATATTGCATGCTGCGTGTAGTCTATTCGCGTATTGTTTAGCGCCAAACTATTTGGGAACGAACCAAGACTTTTTTCTGACAACTGGTTTGTCTCAATAACAGTTTTGGTAATTTGTGTGCGAAATAAAAATTCACTTCCCAAAATAATTGCATTTTTTACATCTCGTACTAGCTCTTTATTACGTGGATCGTTACGTATTTCCATCATTTGATACATTGCATGCAAACCTTCAATTCTTGTAGCTGCCGGAGTAGTTCTTGGACTTGCCCCAAACCCACCATTCCATACAAATTGCCCACCAGTATATGTTGTATTTTGTGACGCAATAATAGCGCTACTAATTTTTATTGCATGTTTGTAATATATATCCTCAACAATTCCTTTTGCATCACCTATTGCATGCAATCCATATAACAACCAATGATCATGAGCTAAGTTACTAGATGTTTTTCCCTTATCTCGAACAGTAATTAACCATTCTGCAGCATACTCCGCAGCATCTAAATATCTTTGATTTTCTGTTCGATTATGGAGTGAAACTAATGCAAAAATCGCTTCTCCGGGATAGTATTCTGAAATATGAGAATCTCTTTCTCCAGTAATTGCATACTGAATATGATTTGTAAATTCACCGTTTTCAGATTGATTTAGTAGTATCCATCGCGCAAGAGCTTCTGAATCTTCTTCATATACAGTACTTCCGGTCACTTCTCTATATTTTTCGTATGCAAGTATTGCAAGCGCATTTCCTCCCAACTTTAACTTATTATCATCATTAACACACAACACTGAAACATCAAATTCTTCAAATGAATAGCATACTTCTGTTTTTGATTGCAGGTACTGCAACGCTCGCTCAGTTGCTAAGCGCAACTGATTATCATTTGTAATTTCATATAATTGCATCATTGCAAAAATTGTTCCCGCATGACGAAGCATATTATAATCATCTGAACGTACTCCTGTTACCACATCAATGTTGTATGCAAACATCCCAGTTTCATCTACGGCAGATATTAAATAGTCTCCAGCAGCCACAAGTGAAGCATCAACTCTTTTATTTTCGTCAGATGGAACACGCAGCCATATAAGTAATACTATTAATGCAATAACTAGTAATTGTAAAAGTTTAACTATTTCAAATTTCTTCATGAGCCGTTATTGGGAATCGGACCCAAGACCTCTTCATTACCAATGAAGTGTTCTACCACTGAACTATAACGGCAAGCATTGAAAGAATAGTAACGAAAATTACTTAAAAGATAAAGAAATTAAAAAACGCCACCCTGTACCAAGTACTTGAGGGTGACGTTTAACGTTGAGTGGTATTTGATGTTTTACCTAAGCTTTGCAGCTATAACTTTTTTCCAATACTTGTCTGTGGATGTACTTAGATGGCCTGCAGGGCCACCATTGTGTATCCGAGCGTAGTGCTGGAATCGGAAGTTAGACTTACCATAGATATTCATATATGCCTGTGTGATAAGCTTCGAAAGCTCGATATCATACTGACAATCTTCAGATCGTAAGTTCGTCCCAAATTTCCGATTTACATCAGTGACATAACATTGCCGAATTTGAAGCACACCATAGGCATACTCTCCTTCTGCTAATTTTGTGTCGCCAATTAAGCCATTCCTTCCGGAAGATTCCACAAACATAAGTGCATCTAAATCGCTCTTACTCAGAACGAGTTTGATGCGACCTTCGTGAACAAGCTTCCGTAGCCGCTCCTTGCTTCCCGAAACACGACTATTCTTTGCTCCCATTCGAAATGAAGGGGGCTTCTGAACAGTTGTATTTTTAACAAGGATAGGTCTAAATTCTCTCGCGGAACGAGCGGTTTCAGACCAAGCATTTTCAGTAAAAATTGCAAAGGCAATAGTTACTGCTGTCATCAGTGCACCAATTGGGTGCGTCAACGTTTTCATATTGTTATATGTTCATCAGTTCTCTGTATGTATATACAGAACGCATTTCAGCGCTTCAGTATTAATTATACAATATTTTTATATAAAGTCAATATTTCGCACTCTACTATAAATAAAAAACTCACGGGTGAAGGTGAGTTTGTCTGCAATGTTTCAGTTACCCATTGCAAGGTATAAACGAATACGAATATTCTATGTGTCTGTCAGTTTGTTGGCTGACTTATTTAGTGTTTACCGCAATCAGTTCAGGCTGCGGAGTAATTTCCCAACGCTCAGAAAGCATTGCGTAATTAGTCTTGAAAGCCTTTCTGTAACCCTTGGCATAACCAAGGTCAAAAAAGCCACGAACTCCACCATTCCAGCATGCAATGCGGACAGATGGATCCAAAGGATCATATCCGTTATCGAGTGCTTTCTTTTCGAAACTGTCGCCAGTGGTAACGAGGTACATGTAAATTTCCCACGCTTTATATCCAAGCTCGACATCGCCATGGAAGTAGCGACCAAGAATCTCAGTCGACTGGATTAGCTCCAAATCTTCTGTAGAGTACGGCAGTCGCTCATTTTGACTGAAGACAACCTTTCGGCTGACATCAATAAACTGAGATGGACCATAGGCGGAACCTTCGATTCCACGACTTTTGTCTCCTCGAGTGTTAAGGTCGAGCATAACCACACCATCCCGAAAGATTTTGGGGCCAACTGGACTATAGTGAGTTTTGTCACTCCAGTGAAGAATTTCACGTGTAGTCATGGAAACATAACGAAGTTTTCCGAGAAGTTTTTCTTTGGGAATCATCTCAAAGCGACGATGAATTGCCGCTTTAACTGGAACCATTTCTGATGCCACATTTCCAACGTAATTAACTCCCCCTTCCGAGAGAATGTCATACACTTCTTTAGCCGACTTTACGAGCGGAGCCCTGTCATGCGTTTCTGGATCGTAATCCGGAATCGTGTACAGAATCTTTTGCTCCTCAGCATCTTCAGTTTCAGTGTCCACTTTCGCAAGCACTTTCTCATCAGATTCTTCGGGAAAATCCGAATCAGCTTTTTTACTTACTGCTTCAGCTGAACCATCAGGAAACAAAGTCTCCTTTTCTTCAGTTGAAGTTTCGGTTGGGCCGACGAACATAACTTCGGGCTTGGTCTCGATACCGATGACATGCATCGGCTCGAAATTGAAGGAAATTGCATCAACCGCAAGGTCAACATTATCTCCACTTCCGATTGTATGAGTTGCCGACTGCATTACTGCAATCTGACTATTGAGTGCCAGGTTTTTTGCTTGTTCGTCTTCAAGACGTGAGCAAAAAATTCCAGCTATGAATGCCATGAAAATGGCAATTGCGATTAGAATATTATTCGTATTCATTTGTTAAGGTGCAGGTATCGTTCTTGCAGACGTTGTTTTTCTTTTCGTCGCCAATATCACATAGGTGATACAGTAACGATTTTGTTTATATTATAATAGCACATTATTTGACATAAAGCAATAGTTGTTGCTTTATTATAAATGCCCGTAGCCTTTAAAAAATAAATAACATGTAGCTTTTATCCCCACTCGAAGTATTTAGTAACTACATATAATTTTATAAAGAAAATATTTTATGGAGGCTATAGTAGAAATATAGTGCAGAATTGGAAATTATGTATATTAAACTTAAAGAAAAAAAGCCTGATTTCAGGCGCAAAAATCATCTTGGCAGAAAAGATTCTGCGTAGAGTTCCTGCTGAGAAACCAAACCGTCAAGCAACTTTTCATCGGTTACATCTGGGTCACAGAATGCCGAAGCATACGTATCACCTTTCAATGCATCTAATGAAATGAGTGATAAGTCTCTCGACTTTAACACTCGCGAAGATCTGTTTTCGCCATACTGATCTCGGTTAATCCGATACCCTGCATAACTTCCTCTAATTGGCTGTGTTGCAAACAGATAGAAAAAATCTACTGAAAGCTTATCTGCCAACTCCATTCCCGACAATGCTGCCGTTTGGTACAAAGTTGCCGGGACAAGTCCTTGCTCGTTTGCATATTGAAATGCTGGGTGGCTGGTTTTTCCTGCGTTAGCATTCTCTCCAAAGAATACCAAGTGCAAAATATTCCAACCAGCACCAGAAGGCGGTGAGCCTAAATCATTTTCAGAGGCTTTAAAGATTGAGCTGTACGACGAAGTGTCGCAAGCAAAATTCTTAATCCACTGACGGATTTCGCGCTCACGAACTTCTTCCCTGTGAGAAATGTGCTCGGTTGTATCTTGTTCTTCAGCATCTGGTTTTTGACCAAATAATTTCCTGAAGAAACCGGGCTTATCAGACACAGTTTCTGCAGGCTTTGGCTGCGCCTCTTCATGCGGAATTGTGTCCCACGTAAAACTGTGGATTTTAGAGCTGTTCATTGCAACCCTCACAATTCGTGTGGGTTGGTCCTGTTGCTCAGAATTGAGTTGCTTTTGGTAGCTATCACTACCAATCGTGAATGTATTTTTTTGTAGTGTGCTCATACTTGTTTTTAACAGTACAACATATTTTAAATAGTAACAACTCCAATATCAACACACTAGTTATTCCTTTAAAATTCTTTGGGATAGCACAAACATCATACCAGCAACTTGTGCTATATATTTTCTTCTCTAAAAATATAGGTTAGGTCTCTTGGGGCTCTGCAACCGCTTTCTTTGGTTTGATAAGAGTACGTATTGTATACCACAGTCCATTTAGAAGCATCAGCTGGTAACGGATAGTGTGTGTACCCACTAGCTATTAATCCTTGTACAAATTCGTCTTCTGCTGGAGCATTGTTTGTCCAATACGGATATGGCAACCAATACGCCCGCCTTTCATAGTTTGGATGATCTTGTGAGTATCCTTCGTCTGCATTACTTCTACACCACAGCCCCCAAAATGAATCATTACAACCCTGCCCCTTCCACCAATTATCAGTACAGTAATTATCAATTGGGCAAAAATACCAAGACTGTCTTTCTTTAAGGTGCAGATAACGTACTTCAAATGTCTGATCGCTCCCATCCCAAGAATTATGTAAAGAATACTCATCTGCAAATGCGTCGAAGTACTCACTTAGAGCTCCAGTATCAGAGTTAGTTCGACCATCAAAAGTTCTCGTTCTTACAAATCCGGTATCTGGGTCAATCTCAGGCTCCATGATGTTATACCTTACATAGTTGAGGTCTAGTATTTCAGCGTCTTCACCAAACACCTCAATTGCATCAGTAAGTAGTTCTACATGACGCTTTCCTCCCGTACCCACAGGAATAGTTACATAGAGATCTCCATTTACATTTTTAGTTGTGTAATTGTTTGTAGGGCCTGCATTCCAGTCACTATTCAAACAACTTTCTTGTTTTAGACCTTGTAATCTGGTAATTCTTGGGTCTACTGGATCTGGATCTGGAGGATCATCAAAAGGATCACCTGGTCCACAAGTAAAAGAAACTGGAAAAATATTTGTTACTCCAAGCTCTAATGTTTCTGTTTCTCCAGGTTGTAATGTAATAGACTGATTGGTGCTTGTTTGCCTCCACTCCATTCCACTTCCATCACCATCAAGTGAAAGAGTATACGTCTCAGGAGTAAGAAATGATTGCAGTAAATACGGGCTACCGTCATACAATGTAGTTACATTTTGAGCCAAAGGAAGCCCTGCAGTATCCAGAATTTTTCCTGAAACATTTGCAACAACACCACCCCACGAATCAGGCGTTCCTTCTGGCCGAATGTACAACTCACCAGACTGTCTTGCACCATCTCCGTTTGTATCAAGAAATAACTTTGTTTTTAAGCACGCAGGACTAGTACAACTAACTGTATGAATATTATTAAGCGTAATAGTATTACCCATTAGAGCAAGCACCTCTTCAATTCCTTCTAGTAATTTTATTTTATCTTCTTCAACAACAGAATCTTCGCTGTAACTTAACTCACAGTACCCTTCACCGAACTGCGTTTCTGCTTGAATGTTATATTCTTGTTCTAATACACCCTGACTATTAAGTGAGGTTGTTTGTTGACACATACCATCAACTTCTTCAATTCCAGAATTATTAAAACAAAAATCGACAGTAAAAGGTCCATAAATCCAGAAGTCGATTGTGTCGGTCTCATCATATGCTTGAGTATTTGCTAAGTACGTAATTTCAGCATCTGAATCTGCATAATTAAAACCTGCAGATGTATTAAGTGCAAAAGTCTGAGTTGGTATATCTTTTTCATTTTTCCAGTCGTTAAAGAAATTTACATCAATAGTTCGAGGTGCATTATCACAGTGTTTACACTGCAACTTAAGCCAGAAAACGATTTCTTCGCACTGACCTTCACAAATACCCTGGTCACCCGAAGGTTGGTGAGTACCCACTGGAGTTTCCCATATACTCATTAAAGCTCCTGATATTCCTATTGAAGGTAAGAATTCTCCCCCATCACCACTGCCACCATCACCACTATTACCACCCCCAGCTCCACCATCCGTAACTCCATCGCCATCTAAGTCGTAAACATCTTTACAATTTGAAAAAAATTCACAATTTTCGCTATATATACCTGGAAAATCACTTGGTTGTAATTGTGCATCAGCATACACATTCTCAATAACGTGCACACCATGTAACAGTCCTGCTGCTCCTACAAAGAACAATAATGCCACGGCACTATTCTTTTTGTTTGTTCGTACATAAAAATATACAGAAAGAATTAGTATCAATACTATTAGTACAGCAACCCAGGGCTTTTCACTCTGAGGATATGTAAAAAGCACTGACGTATCAACATCTAAAACATACGTATCTAATACAATTCCGTCTTTGGTTTCTAAGGTTAAGATTATTTGCTCAACTACTTTTTTTGTATCAGACTCAACATCAACAAACGAAACAACTGTATCAACCCCCATAGTTGTTTTTGGCACCTCAATATCTTTTTCAACAGTTTGGATATTTCCATCTGTTGATTTTATTTCTGCTTTAAGTGACACAAAATCAACAGCGGGGTCTCCAGCCACAATCAAAGAAACATCGAGTGAAATTGGCTCTCCTTTTTTGTATGAATTTATTGAAGAGTCAGTTTTTAAAATTCTCCCAATAAGTCCTTCGAATAGCACCCTTACCTCGAGTGATTCTGAAACAGCAACATTTTCTTCATTTAAGAAGTCAAAGACTACAGTATGTCCACCACTTTTCTGATTCTCCCAAACTTCAATTGGAATTTGTAATACAGAAGCATCTTCTAGTAATAGACTACTATCAAGGGTGATTGTTTTATTTGAAACTAAAGAAACATCTTTTTCATTAATATGAAAAATATCGTATGTAATAGTATTTACAGATTCATTTTTAATTAACTCAAAAAGTTTTTCATTTTTAAATTCTTCAATAGCAACAACTGGCACAGTGTTGAGTGGCAACAGCGGACCTTCTTTAAGCCCATAACTAGTGTTATCTATTGGATGAATAAGGTGTCCATACACAGGACCAACGAAGCCACCGTCACCCCGAAGTGTGATTCCCTCTGTTGTGTAGGTGGCACCATAAAAAGATGTGTCTTCGCTATACACAAATACTCTAAAAAAATATGTTCCTGAATCTAAACTTCGTGGAGGATTATACAGAATGCTTTCTTTTTTTTGTTGCAGTGGCTGCAGCCCAGCAACACTTCCCTCTGCAGAAATTACAAAATCTAACTCAGAAAAAATAAGTCCAGACGTTGCGAGTGTGTCGCCCTTATATAATTCAATACGATACTGCAGTGTATCAATAAATGACTCACTTCTATTTCTTAAATCTAAACTAAATGCAACACTCCTCTCCGACTGATCAAATGCCACATCATCAACAACAATCTCAATTGCAGGGCCAATAATTTCTTCTACAGAATCTGCATACACAGGAAAAGCAAAAGAAGGCATCAAAAAAACAATTAATGCAAAAACCAAAAAAATAGGAGTCTTTTTTTTACTATACATATCCAAAGAATTACTATTCTTATAGTATACACCTTCCTCCTGTAAAAAATAGACAGTTTTACAGATAGAAATAAGAACTAATCTAAAATATTTTTCATCGCATCTGATATATCCCTAAAATCAAAGTTCATTTGCGTATTTTGATGAATTTTCTGACTGTACATCATTTCATCACCAAAATCTCCATACAGTAACTTTAGTGCAAATTTTGGTATAAAAAATACATGAGGTCTTTGTAGTGCTTTTGCAAACACCTGAGAAAATGTTTTATTTGTAATAGGGTCTCCAACAACTGCGTTTACTATTCTTACTTTTTTGAAATCCTCTTTCACGTCTTGCAGAGCAGCATCGGTATATATTTTTGCGCAGTCTTGAATATGCACCCATGGGAACCACTGATTACCACTTCCGAGTGGACCACCAACTCCCCACTGATAATATGGCTTGAGAACACCAACTAAACCTTTTTCTCCTAAAACATGTCCGTTTCTAACAATAGTTGTTTGGATATCTTGGTTGAGCTGTGAAGCTTCATGCTCCCAATCTTTTGAAACATATGTTAAAAAACTTTTTGTTTCATCTCCTAATTCACTTTTTTCATCCAATAACTCATCACCTCTGTTACCATACACGCCAACAGCAGAAGCAGATACAAAATTTGTAACATCTGTCTTTTTTAAAACTTCTACCAATCTTCTTGTTCCAATCACCCGAGAATCGTAAATATGCTGTTTCTTTTCATCTGTCCACCTTCCAAAAATAGGTACTCCAGCCAGATTAATCACAGCAAAGACACCATCAAACCACTCTGGATTAATAGTGTCTTTTGCAAGATTACATTGAATGTACCCTATGTGAGTGTGTGTTTTTTCATCAACTCTTGGAGGTGAAATATCTAAACTAATCACTTCACACCCTTTATTTACAAGCTGTTCACTGATTTTAGTTCCTAAAAAACCAGAACCTCCAGTTATTATAATTTTTATTGCATTATGTTTCACGAATCTGCGGGTTTAATAAGCATCGCGCAGGACCAGCAGTAATGGACTCTCCTATCTCATTTTCACATTGCAATAAATAAGAACCAGGGTCGACTAGTAAGCTATCTGTTGAAGTTGGTGCAAGACCATTAATAATTCCTTGCTCAGGATCATCCAAACGAACACCGTTTTTAAATAGTTCACACGTAAATGCGTCAACAACTTCCCAACTCATATCACACTGTTGCCCAAGGTTAATAACAGGATCTTTTAAATACAATGGTTCAATAATTACTGGTAACGGAGGTCCACAAGTGTACGTATCCAAACGGCAAATTTCACCCGCAACTGAACATTCTGCATCAAAATCACATTCTTTAACTCTAATTGAACACGAAACGCTGTCTTCTTCCGCCTGACGGTCGGCAACCAGAACTGTCGCAGTATAAATAGCATCAATATCACTATAGACATAGTCTCCACCAGGCCCAACAGTATAGGGACCGACTATTTCTGAGGTTCCACTTGCATCACCACTCCATGCAAAAGTGTACGGGTCGTCTCCTCCAGAAGCAGATGCTCTCCAGTATACCGATTCGCCTTGTCCAAAAAATAACTTTGGATTTCCTGTTGCCGACGAGTTATCGTACGCAAGGCAAGATCCACTGAAAGCAGGGACACAACCACCGTTTACCGGAATAAATCCATTACCACAAACAACTTCTTCATATTCACAAAAAATAGGGGCAGACACTTGTTCTCCTGCTATGTTAATGGCATACACTTGCAACAGTCTAGATTCGGTTGAATCATACGAGGTGGAAAGTGTTCCGTTGTTTGTTCCTCCATTTGTAAAACTTGGATCTGCAGCACTACCAGTATCTCCCGACCACACAAACCGTAATTCGTTTATTGAATATTCATCTGAAAAGAAAGAGGTTATGTTCCAATCTACTGCCTCAGGCTCAGTATCACCAAAACTGATTTCCATAAAAGAAAAAGATCCTACGAGCACCAGTAAAGCTACAAAAATTGACAGCCCATATCGTAACGTATTTTTTTTCACCATATAACAAAATTGTACCACAACGACGCTAATGAATTGCAATTTGTTTTCCCTAAAAATAACTAGTGATGATGTGCATGAATAGCTTTTGAACTCACTAGTTTTTTTCTAAAATATACTGCAAGAAATGTTGTCACAGGAACTGCCAATATTAAACCAATACTTCCAACAATTGTTCGAGCAATTTCGGTTGCAAAAACTTCATTATTAATAATTGTTCCAAATGATGCCTCTGATTGTGAAAACCACAGCAAGAGTGGCAACGAAACTCCAGCGTACGCCAGAACGATAGTATTAACTAAGGCCCCAACATGCTCTCGCCCAACACTCATCGCACTTTCATACAATTGATATACCGAAAGATTTTTTGAATTTTTTGCAAGTTCACGCACAATTGCAACTTGTGTAATTGCAATATCATCCAAAACTCCTAGTACTCCAATAATCATTCCTCCAAGTAGTAAACCTTTAAAATCTAATGTTCCATTTGTTCCAAAGTTTAAAAATACTGTTTCATCTGAAAAGAAACCACTTAATTGCAACACCTCTATAGAAACAAATGCGAGCATCCCTGTAACTACAATAGTAATTGTAGTTCCGCAAAATGCAATTAGCGACTGAAAAGTAAATCCGTGTGTAAAAAATATAGCAACAAATAAAATAACTGAACCAATTAAAATACTTATAACAATAGGATTATATCCTTGTAATAAAAGTGGCAGTAGCACAAAAATAATTACAATAAAACTACCAAATAAACTTATAATTGATCGAACTCCTTGCCACTTTCCAAATACAACCACCACTGCAGCAAAAAATATTGTTAACAGTAACAGCGCACCCCTTCTATCGATATCGCGAACTGCATATAATTCCCTCCCATCCATGGTGATTAAGTAACTAACAAAAAATTTTTGATTTTCTCGCAAGGCGATAAAGTCATTTTCTAATACTATGCGTGTTCCCTTTTTTTCACCTTCAAGTATTTCTGCCTCAATAACCTGATACACACTTTCTGTTTCTGTGCCTGGAATGAGCTTCGTTCCCTCTTCAGTAATACTAACCACCTGAGCACTCCAAACGCCCTGTAAGTCTTCATGTATTTCCTGTGCAAATGAAATTGATGGAACAAAAACTAAAGCCAGCAGGAATAAAAAAGTATATGCTAATTTCATGAAGCTATAATAATACACTATTCTTCATCGTGTTCATCGTGTTCATCGTGTTCATCGTGTTCATCGTGTTCATCGTGTTCATCGTGTTCATCGTGTTCATTATAAAGATGATCTTCATGAAGATGACCATGCCCTTGCAACCCTTCTTTTTCTAAAAACCACGCTGTTGCGGTGTTTACAGATAAAATTACCATCATTCCTAAAATACCCCAAGCAATATATTTTTTTGCATTTTTTTCTTTTTTTGAATAATGAATTGAATCTGGAATTAAATCTACAAGCAGTAAATATAAAAATGCTCCAGCAGCTAAACCAATAAGTGGCCCAACTAAAAGTTCAAACGATGATAAATAATAACCACCAAGCGCACCAACAAGAATAGTCCCTGAAACTAAGAAGTTTCTAATAAGTGCTTGTTTTGTAGAGTACCCTGAAGCTTTAAGAACAAAGAATTCTGAAATCTCTTGTATAAACTCATGGACGAAAATTCCAATTGCAGCAATAAAACCTAAACGAATGTCGATAATGAAAATTGGGGCGAGCAGTATTCCATCACCGATATTATGCAATCCGTCCCCCAGCAAAACCTTCCTTGCACCTTTTTTATTATTTTCAGAAAGGCATGTTTTTTCATTGTGATGACAGTGAACCTCTGGATATAACTTTTCAAGAACATAGAAAAACAAAAAACCACAAAGCACTGAAATAATCACCACACTTGGATTTACAGCAAACTCAAATGCTTCAACGATAATATTATATGTGACAACTAAAAATACTCCTGATGAGAACGTAATGAGATACTTCAAATTAGACTGAGTCCATTCACGCATTGATGAATGAACAAACAAGATACCTGCCAATGAAGCAAGCATTATTCCAACTGATGCGACAATAAGTGCTAGTAGTTCCATACTATTTACATAATTTACATACACCTCTAATAATATTTTTTCCAAATTGGATTGAAAATCCAGCTGGAACCACTCCCCTAACTGTTTCTGGCAACAAAATTGTTTGCACATCGTTACAACGTTCACATATCGCATGATCGTGCGGCTCGGAAACTAACTCATATGCAACAGTATCTTTATCAATTTGTACTTCGTTGATAATTCCGTCTTGTACAGATTTTTTTATATTTCTATATATTGTTGAAAAATCAATTGCTGGTAATTGCTCAGACAACTCTTTTAAGGTCAGCAGGTGTTTTTTCTTTAATAAAGCAGTAATAGCCACTTTATGCTTTGTTGTCCGTTGATTCATACAGAGAACTATATAGTATAAATAATTTAATGCAAGTAGTTTGCATTAAGAACGTATGAACGATTCGCTAAGTGATGGGTGACGAATAGTTACAAATGCATTTTGACCAACAGAACCTAAGTCTCCATATAGTGTAAATCGCATTGTTGTACCTGCAGAAACAACCACCTCTCGAGATAATGGGACTGTAATAATTGAACCATCAGCAACAAATGTTCCTGAATTTAATGTTCCAACAAACTCCTTTTTATTTGCACTTACTCCACGTGATGTTCGTGGATCAATTTCAATATACAAATTATCCATAGTAAGATTCTCGCTACCAATAAATAACGATTGAGATTTTAAATATACAGAAGAACTTTCAGGTGCAGTAATTTCGTAAATATATAATTTTGCTCTTGTGTCGCTCACGAGTTTTGTAGGACGAAGGCCAATCCGCTCATACACAGGCTTCTCTTTTGTTACCGTTTTTCTTGAAACCAATGAAACAGATTGAACGGCATTATCATCAAAATATTCAAGGTAACGTGCAGAACTATCAATACCAGACCAACCAATTGTATTCAAACGAATCTGCATATCAACAACAGGTGCCAGTGCTTCAATAATAAAACTGATAGTAAATTTTTCACGTTCACCAACTTTAATTTTATATCCACTTTTTCCTAACTGAGCATTTGTACTAATAGAACTAGATATATCCACTGCGTCTGCAGGTGGAACTGAAGCAAGGTAATATCCAAACCCTTTTTGAACAGCACTGGCATTATTATCGATAAAAATATTTTTATCGATAAATATGTCATCACCTACCCCTTCAGCATATACATCAAAATTATATGTCACCTTGTAAATATCTGAGGTTCCAGATACGGCTTTTTGTAGTTGTGTTGTGTTTGTGTCGGTAATTTGTGCACGAACAGTCACATCAGTATTACTTTCAATAATACTTCCCGTCTCGCTCAAAATAGTTCCTGTAACTGTAATTGGCGATGTTATTGCTTCTGCTACGACAAATCCTTTTTCTCTTCCGCGTACTACAATATAAAAACTATCATTCCCATATTTTTTATAATCCAGCATCTCACTAAATAATTCTGATGAAATGGTTATAATTTCATTCGTACCAGTAGTACTCTCTGTAATGAGTTTTTCTTTTCCCGTTACTGTGTTCAATAAAATAACACTATATGTGTCGACAGAAACAATAGGCCTGCTCCAAGAAATTTCATATGAGGCATCTGTTTTCCAAACACCTTGGAGTGGAAGTGGTTGCATGGGAATAGTCGCAAACTCTGAAAATAGTTCTTCGCCTTGATTGATGTTTTCAGAACCTAACATCGTATTTTGTGCAATCTCAAACTGCTCCTTTTGCAGAGTAATCTTTCTTAATTCTTGTAGATGCACATAAAAAACAGTTCCTATTGTAATAAGCACAGTGACCGCAAAAGCAATAAGTATTGCTTTTAATTTTGTGATGGTAATTTGTTTTTTAGCACCAAAATGCATATAAATCTAAAATAACTTTGTAATACATACAGCATAACGTACTCAAATAAAAAAACACTTCAGAAGTAAGAAGTGTTTTTTACTATAAGACTATTTATTTACTACGGCAATAAAGGGAATGCTTCAGATCCAGGACATACCATGTTGTTGATTTTCCAACGTGTAGTTTTAAATACATTTCCACTCGGAGAGTTTATGTCGAACCCGAATGGTACCCACGGTGCCAAAATTTCTTCTTTGTGCAGCAGTTGGAATAAGTTCACTGCAGCAACTGTTGCGCTAGTATATATTCCATCCACAGTAAGTTCGTAACCTTCTGCGTTTAGAAATACTTGTAGTAATGCAACATCACCAGCATCATTGATTCCTCCATTCTCAATAAATGAAGAAAGGAAGAGTGAGTTTGTTGAACAAAATGTATTTTCATCAAGCCCTGTTGCTGCTCCAAGAACTTGCCCACCATCACTATCACTGTCTCCTCCTCCAGTGCTTCCTCCTGCCTGAGTTCTAAATACCGGCTCACTAGCTGGTGTTATTACAACAGGTGGTTCTTCAACTTCGATTTCGGTTGTATTATCAACAGTGAATGTTGCTGTCTCTCGCACATCTGTATCTCCATCATCTATTGGATTAAAGATGAAACAGTATGAACCATTTTCTACAGATGTTGTATCGAAGTTTGCAGAGAAGTTTTGTCCGTCAAATGTGAAGTTATCGTCGAATCCAGCTACATTTCCTGCCACCTGCACTTCGTCATTTACTGCACATGTACCAGCTCTTACTGCCCATGCAACAGTGTCGTCGTCTTCTGCATCACCATCGAAGTATTCTGCAAAGAGTGCCAATGTTCCAGAAACCACTTGATTAAGTGTTGGTGCAACAATGTTTCCTGTTGGAACTACTTCTTCTGAATTTCCTCCCCCTTCATTTCCTCCATTATTTTCAGCTGTGATTACAGTGAAGTTTTCTGTCCATCCGGCAGAACCAGTATTACCAGCCATATCTGTTACTGAAACATGCGCTGCATATTCACCATCTGATAGACCAGTATATTCTTTCATCCAAGGTGAAGATGTTCCTGTTCCAATTAAGTGAATTGTAGTACCTCCAACTCGAGAGTTAGTTTGTCGATTAACAAGCTGAACATACACACGATTTAATGCCAAGTTATCGGTAGCTGTTCCGCTTACAGTAAATGTACCGTTAACAACAGAACTAACTGTGATGTCTGTTACAGGTGCATCTTTATCGTAGTGATAATTCACTCCCTCACTCCAATCACTTTTGTTACCAGCTTCATCAATAGCTCGAACAAAGATGGTTACACCACCTTGAGCAGATACGCTCGGTGTGTGATTTCGTGATGTTGCTGTTGTGTCTCGACATCCACCAACTGATTTTCCTTCAATTTCACTTACATCAGAACATGCACTTCCTCCAAATGTGTGCTCGTCATCAAATGCGTATGCAACTTGGTAAGTGACATCTGACGCATCTGTAGCTGCAGTCCATTCATTTAGAATAGGAGTAGTTTTAAACCACTGGTTTACAGAAGGTTTTGTGATTGTTGGAATTGTTGGTGCAGTTCCGTCAATTGTAATTTTCCTAAACAGTGGAGTACTGTTATGTGCTGAAGTATCTTTAGCTGAAACTAAAATTACATATTCTCCATCCAATCCAGATACATCAAATTCAGCTGTGTAAACTCCATTAGCACCTTCAACACCATAAACATCCATAATTGACGGAAGGTTATTTTTTGGAATACCATTTCCAGGTAATTCTGCTAGGTAGAATTTAACTGAATCAATTCCGTTTACATCTGTTGCTTTCGCTGAGGTAGTAAATGTAGAATCATTAGCTACAGCTGCAACCAGATCAGGAGCTGCAAACTCTGAAACAACTGGTTTTGTCGCATCAATAATAAATTCCCTTGTTGGCACATGAGATGTAAACGCACGTCCATTTGCATTATTCCAAGCATTAACAGTTGCTACATAATTTCCCTCAGGTAACGGAACCCAGTTAGGAGCCTTTGTCATATCTACAAGCACATAGTTTCCTGCTTGTCGTAAATCAACACCTGGTGTGTTTCGAGTTACTCCGTATGTAGTCCCACCTATTTTAAATTCTGCTCGTTTAAATGAATTGAATCCATCGTCGATTCGTAGTCGAACAATGTTTGCATCAGAAGGTCGGAAAATGTAATTAGTATCATTTGGATACACAATACTAGTTGCTGGATTCTCTACTGAATACACTTTTGCTGTTCCAGTTACTGAGAACCAGTTTCCGTCTAATAAAAATTCTGCTGTTACATCATATTCTCCTGCCGGTAATGCAGTTTTCACTCTAAATTGGCGATCTCCATTTGCTTTTGGCCATTGACCAGGCTGAATATGTTCAACTCCAACAACATCTGCAACTGATGCAACACCTACTCCCGCAAAATCAAATAACACTGACACAGCTTCTTCAGGAACTCGTATTTGAGCAGCCAAATCAGATGCATTATTTACTCTTACAAACTTTTCAGAACTTAAGAAAGCAGAGTCTGTTGTTTCGGCATGAATCTCAACAGAGCCAATTTCCAAGTTTGACCAAGTCACTTCATAATCACTTCCTCCATTATTATAAGCATTCAAAATCAACCCGTCGTAAAATTCATAATTATCTGGAGTATCAACTGAACTATATGAATCAACTAAAGTTCCATCAAGATAAAATTCAAATGTATCTGTATGAGGGTTTTGGAGCACTTCAAAAGTAACTGTATCTCCGTATGCAACAACAGCAACATCTGTCCATCCTCCAACAATCGTATCCCATACTCGCACACGAGGATTAGCACCATCATTAGCAAATTCCATTATTGGCCAAGAAGTGTCGTTGTTTGCTGGATTAATTACTCGTGCAACTTTCCCCCACAAACCAGCACGAACATAATCAACACCATTCCAAGCACCATCGATATGCAATGTTGCTTTAACGCTATTATTTCCCGCAGGAATGTCTGCTTGCACACCTTCTGTGTAATAAAAACTAGAAACAGTTGATTTTCCAGAAGCAAGAATTGTCATTTCCAATTCAGTTACAGATTCTGTCCATCCTCCACTTGGAGTACTTCTGTCTGCTGTCCAAGTAAGACCTGCAAAATCTTGAGAAGTTCTTACGACCACAAAAATAGTGAAGTGATTCATATTATTCACCTCAACAGTGTCTTCAAAAATACCAGATTGTACTTTTGTATCTTCAACTACAGTTGTTTTTCCTTCATCTAAATCTTCTACTGTTTCTGCATATGAAACTTTTGAAACAATTCCCTTCTTAGATTTTGGAGCTGGAAGCTTTAAGTCGTATTCGAACGTTCCATTTTCCATACTTGAAGTGATGTCATAAGCAATATTGCTTACTGCACCAAATTGCTTAACTTGTTCATCAGTTAAAATAACCTCTTCAATAGTTACACTTCCTGGATTTTCTGGAAGTTTTGTGAAGGTAACTTTTACTTGTTCATTATTTACATGAGCATAAGTAACGCCAAGCTCAACAGTTTCTACAAATGTAGTAGTACTTTTAGTAGGTTCTTCTTGTTCATTAGTAGTAGCATTTGAATTTAGTAGAGAACCAAAAAGATCTGAAACTGCAGAATCAATTAATTCAGAACTAGATTCTTCTTCGGTTACTGTTTCTTCTGTTTCCACTACTTCTTCTGTAGTTTCTTCAGATTTTTCCTCAACAACAGTAGTTTCTTCAGTAACTACTTCGTCTTCTGTTACTGTTTCTTCTGTTTCCACTACTTCTTCTGTAGTTTCTTCAGCTACTTCTTCTTCCTCAACAACAGTAGTTTCTTCAGTAACTACTTCGTCTTCTGTTACTGTTTCTTCTGTTTCCACTACTTCTTCTGTAGTTTCTTCAGGCTGTGCATCTGCTTCTGCTAATAAATTTTCACCAACCACTTGTGCTAACACAGTTGTATTTAGTGGTGATACAACAAATAATGCGATAAACATCGCAATTAAACTTTTTTTAAACATAGTAATTTTAATTAATTAATAAACTTTGTATTAAAATATTTCCTTCTACTAATGAACAATTAAAATGTGGTTATTTTATCTGCTTATCTGCAAATAAAAAACTTCTCTCACATATAACGTAAATCTACGCTTTTTGTACACATTGTCAAATTTAGTACGACAACATGTAATCTAATAAAAGACAATATGAAATGTCTTTTATTGTAAAAGCTACAACACGGCCCCAAATCTAGAAATGATTACTGTATTAAATGCGAGCAACAAAAGAATCACAGAAAGTAAAGCTATCCCATTAATCAACAAATCTTTATGTTGTATTTGTTTTTTAACCACTACTTTCAATACAATAGCCAGTATTACAAAACATAAAGCCATATAAATTAACATTTTTGAAACTGTATGTGGTTTACTTGCAATAACCTCTGAAATCGAAGGTTCATTATTTTCTAATATAGTTTTTTCTTCTGACAATTCTTTTTCTTGAACAACACTTTCTTCGACACTCGTTACAACGGATTCGTCGTCTTCTGGAGAAACTGAAATCTCTTCAGGTTCTTTTGTATCATTAAAACCAAGAACTTGAGGACGACTTGTTGTAGATTGCACTGCGATTTCAGATTCAGAAATATTACTACTGTCTATTTCTTCTACTTCTATCTCTTTACTACTAGCTAGTACTGCGGATTCTTCATTAGAAGGTTCTGCTTGTGGGGTTACGAATGCTGGAGCACTCTGTGGTGCAACATATTTTGGTTTTGCAAAAAATTGCACAACAAACACAACATCTTTTCCTTCATATTTCCCTCTTGAGGTTGCAATACCAATTTCAGAAAATTTTGGCTGAATAATATTTGCTTTATGTGTTGGACTATTCATCCATGCCTCATGAACATCATCAGAATCAACGAAATCTACAGCAAGATTTTCTCCTGCAGCTTCGTATTTGTAACCAGCTAAATCAATATAATACCAAGGCTGCTTTCCGTCTGGATTTACATGAGAGAAAAATGAACGACGCGCCATATCATCAGCTTTTAATTGAGCGGCGTCTTTTAGCAAAGTATTACTTTGTAATGCTGGTGCGGCTATTTCTTTTCGCTCTTCGTTTGTTGCCATTACTAACACACTTGGTAGCACCGCAGCTAAATTATTTTTTAATGTCCCAGCAATCGGTGAAAATAAACTTGCCAAAAAGGCAAATTCAATTAAAAATACAAAACCCAAAATAGCCATTACACTTTGTTTTTGTAATGAATGGGGCTTATGGTTGTTCTCTTCAGATGGAATGAAATAGTTTTTGAGGTGTTTTCTCATTGTTTATAGAATAGCACAGAGATTATATTTGGCAATAAAAATAAACATTATGCAAGCTCTACATACTTATCTTACTTTAAGAGATAATTCGAATAACACCATCCTCTATTGCAACTAAGCATGGTGCTGACAACTTTCCAATAAAATCTTCTCCATTGCCATGATTTACCCAACTAACACCATAAAATTCATCGTCTTCTTTATGAATTAATCTCATATTATAAAGTTCTTCTCCATAGTCAAATACAAGTCCAAATTGCTCATTACAAGGAACATATTCACCATCGATTTTACTTGAAACGTAACAATACAAACCATTTTCTAACAATGCGCCACAAGAATCTTTTGTTCCTTTCCCCCACGCAGAGAAAAGTAAGTAATACCTTCCATCATGTTCAATAATTTGAGATGTTTCCATTTCATCAAAAATCTTAGGTGACAATAATGGAGCAGCCATATTCCAATCTATAAGATCTTTACTTGTGGCATGTGCAATACAGGCATTGCAAGTTTTTTCTTCCGATGCAGCACGTGCTGAGATTGTCATATGGTATAAACCATCACCTTTATCGTCTTTAAAAACAAAAGGATCTCTCCATGCTCCAGGTTTCCCAAATTTATTCTCAGAAAAATCCATTTGATAAAAATACTCATCAACCTCAATAATTGGATTTTCACCACATTTCTCCCATTCATATAAGTCTTTAGAAGTAGCTAATCCTATTTTCTGTTCGTTTAATGGATCTTCAACACTTCTCCCTGTATAAAATAAAAAGTACATTCCATCTTTTTCAATAACACTACCTGTCCACAAAGCTTTACTGTCCCATGCTCCCTGCTTGCCTGGTATAAGTATTGTTGGTAGTTCATTCCAGTGCAATAAATCTCTAGAGACTGCATGACCGATTGAAACATGCGCATCATGCCTATCGTCAGAATTTTCAGTTGGAAATGCCTGCAAATAAAAAACGTGATGCTCATCATCTTTTTTAAAAAACCATGAATCCCAGAGTATTTTTCCTTCTGGATTATACACACCAAGCAGCTGTTCTGAATCAGACATATGTACATGTAAGAATAACAATTTAAGCCATATATTACACGCAACTCTCTTGCCTTATGAAATAGTAACGATATCTCTCCAGCTAGTTGTGTAATTGGGTGAAATAAAATTATTTCTAGCTAACCAAGGTTTTTCTTTCTGTTGTGCACCTACTGAAATAATTTCTGACCCAAACCTATCGTGTAAAGTGTCGATTGTTTTCATTAGTATATTTTCTTCTTTTCCATCTCTTGGCTTCTCAAACAAGGTTGCTTGTTGTATTCCTGAAGGAACAAAACTTCCTAATGAAATTCCTGATTTAGCATATTCGAACCCTGTTTTATACATTGAACGAAGTGCATCTTTAGCTGCTTTCATTAAAGTAAACGTATCACTCACAGGAATGTCAAAATATACCTGCCGAGAAGTATTATACTGAGGCACCATTGCGTGACGATTTGTATATATCGAAACCGACATGTATTGTGCGGTATTTTTTTCATCTCTCATTTGGCGAGCTGCACTACGCACATGTGAATATACAGAATCGAGTAATGTCTCAAAGTTTGTGATGTTATTTCCAAACGAACGCGAACTAATAATACTTTTTCTGGCACTCACCGATGTTTCAGTTTTAAGACATGCAACTCCTCGCAACTCATGAGCTAATCGCAACCCAACAATTCCAAACGTTTTTTGAATCCACTGATTTGGCAAACCAATAAATTCTTCTGCGGTATATATTCCATTAGCATGCAATTTGTCGGCCATTTTTCTTCCAATTCCCCACACTTTTCCTACTGATAAATCTTTCAAAATAGCTGTTCGGGTGTCGTCATCCAGAATTACATACGTGCCGAGCTGTTGTTGCTTTCCCATAACATTTGCAACCTTAGCTAATGTTTTTGTTGGGGCAATGCCAATTGATACAGGAATTCCTGTATATTGATAGATCTTTTTTACTAGGCTTGTACAAAATTCTTCTGGCTTTTCTTGAGAAGAAATATCTAAAAAAGCCTCGTCAATAGAATATATTTCCATGTCGGACACATACTCCTGAAGAATACCCATCACTCGCTGAGACATATCGTGATATAAACGAAAATTGCTTGAAAAAACACGGACATCGCGCATATCAAAAAGCTTCTTCATTTTAAAATACGGCATACCCATTATAATTCCCATATCTTTTACCTCTTGTGAACGTGAAATAACACACCCATCATTACTCGAAAGAACTACTGTTGGTTTTCGAAATGCAGCAGGATTAAACACTCGCTCGCACGAAACAAAAAAGTTATTGCAATCAACAAGTGCGATAACTTTTTTCATACAAGTGAATGAATAACGTAAGAGACAACACCCCAAAGTACTGTTTCTGAATGCACCTGTGCATCGTATCTCATAATAGTAAAATCATTATCTTGCTGGGCGACAATAATAGTACCTACTTTTGCTTCTACAGATCGATCTATTACTAAAACATCATTCTTGTAGATAGAATACTCGTCTAAATCATCACCTTTATAAGAAACAAAAAAAGTCGCATCAGGATGATGTGCAACTAACTCATATAAATCTAGGCGACTTTGTGCCACCTTTTCTACACCATGAAACATGGGGCTCATCCTCCTATTGTACTGTCAACTTTTCTAGTTTGTCAACTTTACACCCACAATCTACTACTCTGTAGTTGTTCCGTCAAAATCTTCCTCGTTTGCTTCTGCCTCTTCTTTAGTTGCTCGAACAATTCCATCTTTATGGTGAGCTGGTGAGTAAATTGTATACATCTTCAAATCTTCAGCTTCAGAAGTATTTATTACATTATGATTAGCTCCCGCAGGAACAATCACAGCATCCCCGTCTGCAACTTGGTATTCTGTCTCATTAATAATTACCTTCCCTTCTCCAGCATCAAACCTAAAAAATTGATCATTTTTTGCATGTATTTCTTCTCCAATATCTTCACCTGGCTTAAGTGACATAAGCACAAGTTGCATATGTTCACCGGTATAAAGCACTTTTCTAAAATTAGTATTTTCTACTGTTTGTTGTTCTATGTTTTGTTTGAATCCTTTTTTCATACCAATAATTATACAGTAATAACCCAAATAATAAGTGTTAACATTACTCACATTACTATTTACACATACAACAATGAATCATCAAATTACGTGGGCATCAATTCCGAGCTCAGATTTCGATAGAGCAGTGAAATTTTACAGTGAGGTTACTGGATTAGATTTTAAAGTACAAGGTGAAGGAGATAAAAAAATGGCAGCATCATTAACAGAATCTGAATGGAACGACACTATTGGTTTTGGTATCACTGCTGACTCTACAATTACACCAGGACCAAACGGACCCCGATTGTATATTGCAGCACAGGATATGGAAGCCTTGCTTGGAAAGGTTGAAGAAAATGGTGGAAAAGTATTAACTCCAAAAACCGCAATGGGAGAAATGGGATTCTGGGGACTGATGGAAGATTCAGAAGGAAACCATGTTGGGTTACATTCTCAAAAATAAGTAAGTTTTATAGAATTTACTTAACGAAAAACACTTCATTTTTCATGAAGTGTTTTTTATTTTGCTTACTGTAAGCAATTTGCGCGAGTGAAGGGATTCGAACCCTCGACCTTCCGCGTGACAGGCGGACGCTCTAACCAGCTGAGCTACACCCGCATCTTTATCTTTTAAATGAAAGATACGTTGCGATACTGTACCAAATTACAATACCAATATCAATATATACTTTTTACTTTTACTCTTCTCTTATTTGTCCCGGAGGACAGAATTGAACTGTCGACCTTAGCTTTATGAGTGCTACGCTCTAACCAACTGAGCTACCCCGGGTTACGTACTAAATTTATTAGTAGCAGTACTATAATAGTGAATGGTACTTTTTTCAAGTGTAATAAAAAGACACCGCAAAACGGTGTCTTTTTATTTTCTTGTTGCGGGGCCCGGAATTGCACCGATCTAAGAGTTTTTGGCTCTCGGAGAAAAGACATGCTTTTACTCCCACTCATCCACCTTGCGATATCTATATTCTACTGTTGTTTGTTGCGGGGCCCGGAATTGCACCGGGGTCTAGAGGTTATGAGCCTCTCGAGGTACTACTCCTCCACCCCGCGATGTCTAACACAATTAGTATTTGCGTAAAAAGTAGCATATGAATACTTCATATAATTACCTTGAAGAACATAATAACAGCCATGACACCATATGTCAAAATAAAATTTTATCTATTCTGTAGTGATATGTCATTTATTTTTTGGCCAATACACTCACCAAATTCAATTCCGTTTTCATTTGCTGATCTAAAGTGAATTCCTCCATACAGTCTTGAGCTAGCAGCCTCTTCTGCAGCTTCATAAAATGAATTAAAAGACCTTGATTCATACCCTAAGTTGTTCTTAGTTGTATCAGTAAACTTATAGTTATCTCCAAAATAATCTGTAAGCACTGCTGTTGCAGCTCCAGACTGCACAGAATGCCCAGAAGGATATTCAGGGAATGGAGGAGTATCGACTAATGTTGTCCATTCGGTATCAATATTTTCTTGTATATAACTAATTGGTCGAATTAAATTATATTTATATTTTTCTTTCCAACCAGAAATAAATGAGTCAGACAAAGCAATTCCTAGTCGAGCATAAATTTCTGAAGACTGAATAAGTGTATAGTCACCATTTCTTAAAATACTATTTAAAATTGCCACCCAATGTCCTGGTGGAGTGTATGTTCCACCAGGATCATCTGCCCAAAATTGAGCTATCTCCATTTGATCTGTAGTTAATTTTTTTGATGTTTCATACACTTCTAAAGCTTCTTTATAGAAGTCACTCCCCTTTTCAATGGAAAATTCTGGATGTGGTTTTAATGTACATTCAGCAGTAGCAAAGCGCCTATTTTCTCCCCAAGACGGAAGCAATGCTGGGTTAAATTTTGGTAATGTGGTGGTCCACTTACCTTCACCTTTTTCAGCAAGGAAATCTGGAGATGTATTTTTAAGAAAACTATTGTGCCCACCATCACCTTCTGCAAACATGAGGATTCTGGACGCCACATTTTGTCCCCACTCTTTTGAAGATGCAACTTTTTCTACGTCTTCTTCATTGTATTTTTTTTCAAATTCTTTTTTTAAATCAATAATTTTTTTTCTCTTAGCAACAGAAACTTTTGGAAACATCCCTTTTGTTACTTCTGCAAGCGTTTCATTTACAACAATATCCCAATTGTATTCTTTTGATGAGTCGAAAGAAGGTATTACATCTTCATAGCCCACAGTATCAAGTAATGAAGCATACTCAGCTACGCCAGGAGAAACCGCTTCGTACAATGCAACACCGGAATAACCAAAAACTCGTGCAACAATAGGCGGAGTGTAGTTTGAAGAATATCTTATTAATTCATTCTGTAATTCAAACCACGAAATCGCAACATCAGAAGAAGCACCATTATTACTATCCCTAAAATTGTTGTAGTCAATTTTAGTAAAAAATATACTTCCAACAAAAAATACAAAGATAATGACGATTGGCAAAATTTTATTCATACAAGATATATCAATAACTATTTAAGAAATGTACGTGATAAATAAGTAAAACTAGATCTCTCTAATATTTGGATTTTGTGTACATCGCACAGGTTGTGAGGTAATTGCTTGCAATGAGGCAATGTCGAAACATTCCAATGTATACGTTCCACCTCCAGGTAAGTCTTTCGTTCCTGTAGTTTCGACTTCTTCAAAATCACCATTAGCTCGTAAAATTCGACAACTATCCATTCCTGTAGTTTCCCATTCAAATGCACAACTATCGTTTGTAACAAGACGGTCTGCTCCGAATGCGTTGATTTCTCCGAGAGGGATGTATGCGTCGCCAGTACTCCAGCTCCAGTTACTATCTCCTCCATTTCTAATACGAACACCATCATTTAAATTATTCGTCACACTCACCGCACAGCTTGCCTCAGCACTGTTTCCAGCACTGTCTTGTACAATCACACGTTGAGGTTTTGATCCAACAGAAGTGTAATTTTCTGTTCGTGTTTTTCCAGATACTCCATCTTCCCATCTGTATGTGTATGGACCAACTCCACCTGCAGCATTTCCAGTGAAGGTAACTTCAGTGTTTGGTGGTGTTTGAATTGGAGATGCGTAACATGATGCTCGAAGCGCGTTGTCGTCTGTTTGACATACATTAACGGTATGTCTTCCTAGTTCGTATGTGTAGTATCCAGAGCGGATGTCATTGTTGAGTAATCTATTTTGTAACCCACCAACAGATGAATTATTAAAACCTAAATTATGATAACGAATATTGTGAGGATTTATAACCGCAATATCAGCAGAATATTCCCCCTCTTCAAGTGGAGCTTTGAATTTGAAACCTCCAGTAAAAGTATTGAGAATACCAGACCATCCTCCTGCTGAAGCAGCATGAACAGCTTGAGCATTAAATGCAACTTCATAGTGAGTCGCAATTGCTCGTGTTCCACAGGTTCTATGTTCTGAAGAAATAGTAATTTCAATTTCTTCTCCTGGCTGCACACAAGCGTCGTATGTAACATCCTCTCCTTGAGAATTGATAGTACGCACAGAGGTAACACTAGGAATAAGTGCGTTTCCAAGTCGAGATGCTGGTCCAATAATACTTTTCATGTATTTAATTTCGGTATGAACACGATCTTGACACACCTTCCCATTAACGCACATATAATCTAAATATTGATTTGCCGCAGTATTATTAGCTCTCACCACAGATGCAGAATTATCATTTTGACATGTCAAACTCGGAATACATTTGTAATTTGGACTTCCGTAGTCTTGCAACAATCTATCCTCATTCCAAACAGAACCAGATGTTAAACGAGTGTAGGCTTCTACTGATTGCGGCGAAGCTGCCACTAATGTTGTGATAAATAGAGTGAAAAATAAACTTGCTGTGAATATTTTTCTCATAATTATTTAGTATTAGTTACAGGCACACTTTGACCTTTTCTTCTTGCAAGCATCAGCAGACCTATAATCACCAGAAGGACTAATCCAACACCTATCGCAATAAAGTGTCCGCTAGAAATATTTAGTGACGCACCATCACCCTCATCAACTCCATTAATAAACATTTCTTTACTATATTCCTCTCGAACCTTACCGGTTTCAGTTTCAACAACTGATGCTTTCACAAGATATGTTCCAGACGCAACACCGCGCATCTCTACAGGAATAGTAATCACAAAATCTTCTGCCAACGTAGCATCTACAGAACCTCCAGCAAGTCGATTATCATTTTGATATACATCAATTACAACACCTAACCCTTCATACCCAGGAGGAGTATCTGGAAGAATGTCGCCACCTAAGTTAGCATCATCTAAGTCAGCAGTTTGATTAGGATTATCTAAAAAAATATCTATATCTGGTGCTCCTCCAGTATATGAAACCCTGAAGTTCTTAATCTCTTGATTACTTATACTATCTGCAACAGTAATGTTCCGAAGACGAAATGGTGACATATCTCCACTCACCCTCATAAATAAGAATAATACATCTGGCACTACTTTAGTTCCTGTATCATCCTTAAACTCAACAACTGCTTCAAACATTCCATCAGGAATTCCAGAAGTTACGGGTAGTGTAATCACAGAATCACCCACAGCAAGTGTTTGGGTTTCATTCTCTGTAGACGCAACAAGATCTCCTGTTACTGAACTGAAATCATAAATTGAAATTGTAGGAGTGAATGTTTTTGCAACTGCAGTAGAGATAGCAACCTCTAATGCAAGTTCATTTTCTGGATACACTGTTGGAGTTGAGCGTAATCCATACTGCCTATCTCGAAGTACCAATGCTGCTTGTGTAATTTCTGTAGCATTGATGTCTCCACGAGCACTAAATGGCTGCACAATAGAATCTTGTCGTAAACCTGTGTCTGTATGGAACTCAACTTTAATTCCTAAATCTGAACTTAAAAACACTTCAGGAAGTTTATATGAAAAGTATAATGTTTTTTTCTCACCAGGCACTAAACTAAAACTTTCTTGAGAATTATCGATATCGTACTCTGCAGTTGGAATAAATCCATCAAAATTTCCAACAAGTGAAATTGCAGGAAGAATTCTTTCGGCAGCTATTGAACCACCATTCCTTACAACAACAGAACCTTCAACAGTATCGCCAGGTCGATATACACTATCTGTTAAATTCAAACTTTGCGCTTCAAGATATGCAATATCTAAGCCACTTACTGGCTGGCCTTGCTCTTGAATCTCCTGTCGTATCAAATCAAATTGACTTGCTAATGAATCCTCTCCACCCTCTTGAGCAAACACAGCGGTAGAACTAATAAAAATACCCATTAATAAAACTACAATATATGTATTCAATTTATTTATTTTCATGATTACCTTTTATTATACCTTTTTAGTTAAAAAAAATATATAGTTTTCAACTGAAACTATATGTAATAAAATTCCTCAAAAACTTTTTTATACAAACCTACAACTCGTTCTGCCTCGTCTTTAGATAACACCTGATCTCCTCCTCTGTGGGCGATATTATTTCTAACCTTGTGTGCCTCCCACGCTTTATTTAGGGTGATAAAATCACTTTCTTCAATTTGCTTCAACATTTCACCAATCCCATTTCCTTTATAGCCCATCTTGTTTAACATCTCTTCAAGCATAATATCCGCCTCCATAATAGATTGCTTCCAATCGTTAGTGTTATACGAATTAAGTAATCGTTGTACTCGTTCCCATTTAGTATTTTTTGGCCCTCCGGTTTTTTCATCCAACTTGGTTCCTGATTTTTTAAACAATAACCCACTTATATCTCCTGTAGGTAAGTTTGTTGGAGCCGTCTCTTTTACTGCATCAGTAGGAATTTGTGATGTGCTCGTAGCTGTGTGATTTACAGGAGGTGCAGTTGCTTGGAAAATGTTTGCTTCTGTTTTTGTGCTATTTTCAACTCGGACCTCATTTGCAGTACCTCGTGAAATACGCTTCGCAAACGCGTTTGAACCTTCCGTTTCTTTTTCAAGAATTTTCTTTTTATGAATAAGTGCGACTGTTTTTCGTTGTCGAACAACAATCATAATTAGTATAATTAAGAAAATAATTGTAAGTAGTAATCCAATAGGACGTAAAATGCTAAATACAATTGGAATAATATTTAAGGCACGAAATGTTCCAACATTAGCAGTTACTTCACTATCGCTAACCCATCCATCTGGAGCTTTTTTATAATTTAATTTATACCAAACATCTCCAAATGCAGTTACAGGACCCTCAACAACATCAGCTAAGGCACGTTTTTCTTGTTCACCAATAATTGCACCACCGGGCGTTTGTCGAACTCGAACTATTGCAGCATTAACCACTCGCCCACCTTCAACTATTGGTTTTGCAGAAAGAAAACGTCCAAATAGTCCTCCGGTTTTTGGAGTGTTAATTTGTTGTGATGCTGTAGACCCTGTCCCTGCAGGAGCACCATTTCCAGCCAATGAGCCATCATTGTACTTCCCCATATATGTACCAATAACAAGCATTACAAAGATGAAGCCAATTACACTCCACAATAAGCTGTCATTTGGTTCTTCAGATTCTGCCATATAAGAATTAGTATACAGCAAAGAAGATTCAGATTACACAACAATCACTGCACTTACTGTGTAGACTCAAACTTTTTACCAATTTCAAAGAGTGATGCATCTGCACCATGAGCAGCCATAAACTGCAATCCAACAGGGAGCTCTTTTTCATCTCGAACCACTGTTCCAGCTGGTACAGAAATTGCCGGGATTCCTGCAACATTTGCAACAACTGTAAAAATGTCATTTAAGTACATTTGCATAGGGTCATTTGATTTTTCTCCAATTTTGAATGCAGGTGTTGGCGCCACTGGTGTAGCAATAACATCTACCTCATTAAACACTGTTGCGATATTTTCCCGAATTTTAGTTCGAACTTTCCAAGCGTTTCGGTAAAACTCATCTGCATACCCAGCAGATAACACGTATGTTCCCAACATAATTCTTCGCTTTACTTCTTTCCCAAGCAACTGACCTCGTGTTTTCTTGTATGTATCTTCTAAGTCTTTCCCTTCAATTTTTTCTCCGAACTTAACACCGTCGTATCGAGACATGTTTGACGAAACTTCAGCAGGAACAAGAACATAATATACAGCTAGAGCTTTTTCAATCATTGGAATAGAAATATCTACAATTTCATATCCAGCTTTTTTGAGTGACTCAATGTTTGCATCAAAAGCTTTTTTCACATCTTCATCAATTCCTTCTTGCAGAAAAGAATATGGAACACCAATTTTATTCACTTCTTTTGCTTCATTTGAAATATCATGTGACGTTGCATCAAATGAATCTTTTCCTTTAATTGCATTAAATAAAATCTCAGCATCAGCAACAGTTTTACTTGTCGGAGAAATGACATCAAATGAACTTGCCATTGCCATTAATCCATACCGAGAAACTGCACCATATGTTGGTTTAAATCCAACCACACCACAAAAACTTGCTGGTTCTCGAATTGAACCACCGGTATCAGAACCAAGTCCTGCCACTGCCATACTCGCCGCCACAGAAGCTGTTGCCCCACCTGAACTTCCTCCTGCAACTCTAGTAGTATCATGAGGGTTTTTTGTCACCCCGTATGCACTATTCTCTGTTGAAGCCCCTTGTGCAAACTCATCAGTGTTAGTTTTACCAATGAATACAGGTGCGTGTTCGGTTAATTTTGTAATTACTGTAGCGTCATATGTTGCTTTATAGTTTTCAAGAATTTTCGAACCACCAGTTGCCCGTAAACCTTTCATGCAAATAACATCTTTCATTGAGAGTGGGATACCTGTAAGTTTTGTTGCTTCACCTGCATCTATTTTTTGCTGTGCAATTTCTACCTGCTTAGCAATATACCCTTCTTCAAAAACAGTTAGGTACACATTAAGTTCTTCATTCTTTTCAGAAATATTTTTCAAATACACATCAACAACTTCTCGAACTGTTAGCTCTTTTTCTGTAAGTTTTTTATGAAGCGCTTCAATTGTAAGTTCAGTAATATCCATAGAATTAGTCGGTATTTGTATGTAAAATCTTTTGTACTTCTATGTAGCCATCTCTAGTTTTAGGTGCTTCAGCAAGTAATGTTTCTTTATTAATTCCTGATTCTACAGCACCATCGTCTTCTCGGAAAATGTTCCTTGCAGCAGTTCCTTCAATACGAACATCATCTGAAAGCTCAACCTCTTTAAGTTGATCAATATATTTTAAAATTTCTTCAAATTCAGATTCATATACGGCAACCTCCTCTTCAGTAAGTTCTAATCGGGCTAGGTTTGCGAGATGTTTGATGTCTACATGTGTCATGGAGATGATAGTAGCTTATTTAAGCATTTTTGAAAACTCTTCTTCAGATAAAATGTTCGCCCCTAACTCTTCCGCTTTTAGTAATTTTGAACCAGCATTTTCTCCTGCAACCACATAGTTTGTATTTTTTGATACAGAAGAAGACACACTTCCCCCCTTACTTTTAATTAAACTTTTTGCTTCATCACGCGTCATATTTTGTAATGAGCCTGTAAGAACAAAAGTCTTACCTGTAAATAATTTTTTCTTACCAACTTCGTTTCGATTATTTTCTTCTATGTTTACATGCTGCAAAAGTGCCTCAATATTTTCTTTGTTCTGCTTATACTTAAACCAATTCACTATATTGTCTGCCACAACAGGTCCAATTCCATCTATACTTTCAAGCTCTTGCGCTGTAGCACTCTGAACTTTCTTTAATGAAGAGAAATGCGCAGTAATAAGTTCTGCTGTTTCCTCTCCCACTCCATCTATTGAAAGTCCGATAACAAATCTCTCGAGTGAAATAACTGTACGTTGCTTAATAGCTGCTAATAAATTTTTTACAGAGAGCTCACCAAAACGCTCTAGAGTTAACAAATCTCCTTCTTGTAACCTAAAAATATCTGCAGCTCTTTGCACCAAACCTGCATCATACAGTTGATCAATTTGCTTCGGACCTAGCCCATCAATATCAAATGCATGTTTTGAAACGAAGTAATACAACTTACGCTTTTGCATTTCATATGAATTTTTATCGACACACCTATGTGAAGCTTCACCAGGAATTCGCTCAATACTTCCATCTCCTCCACATGCAGTAATCTTTTTGGGGAAACTAAACTGTTTACTTTTTTCTGGACGCAGTTCTTTCACAACAGAAACAACTTGCGGAATAATGTCTCCTGCTTTTTGAATAATTACAGTATCTCCAACCCGAACCCCTAATCGTGCAATTTCGTCTTCATTATGCAATGTTGCTCGAGATACTGTTGTACCAGCAACTACTACTGGCTCAAGCTCTGCTACGGGGGTGACTCGACCAGTTCTTCCAACCTGAAATGTGATAGCTATAATTTTTGTTGTTGTTTGTTCTGCAGGAAATTTAAACGCAATTGCAAAACGAGGAGCTTTACCTGTATATCCAAGTTTTTCTTGAATCTCTTTTTCATTTACTTTCACAACCACTCCATCTATTAAAAATGGTTGTTTCCCTTTCTTTGTAGTCCATGTATTCCAATATGAAATTACATCGGCTGGAGTTTTAGCTAATAGAAAATGAGGTTCAACAACAAAGCCCTGTGTGGCAAGCCACTTCAACTCTTCTTTTTGTGTAGCAGGTTCGTTTGGCGCTTGTGCAATATCGTATATAAATGCTGCTAATTTTCTTTCTCGTACGACCTCTGGGTCGAGCTGGCGCATAGTTCCTGCGGCAAGGTTTCTGGGGTTTGCATACACTTTTTCTCCTTTCTTGTGTAATGCTGCATTTATTTTTGAAAATTCTTTTTCAGGTAAATAAATTTCTCCTTCGGCTATAACTTCACCTTTTTGTGGAATGGTGTGAGGAATAGTTATAATTGTTTTTGCATTTACTGTTACATCTTCTCCAACCTTCCCATCTCCACGAGTTGCTGCAGTAACCAACACACCATCCTCATACGTTAAAACTATTTTTAACCCATCTATTTTTAGTTCACACGTGTAGGTATATTTCTTTTCTGCGTTAAAATGTTTTGTAACTTCTTTTCTTATTCTTTCATCAAATTTTAAAAACTCATCAGCAGTAAAAACATCATTAAACGACCATTGAGAAATAGTGTGTGTAATTTTTGAAAATCCTTTTGCTGGAACCCCTCCAACTTGCTCTAAAGGTGAATTCTTAATTTTGAATTCAGGGAAATTTGTTTCGAGTTTTAGTAATTCACGTTCAAATGCATCGTACGCTTCGTCTGATATTTCAGGATTATCTTGTTCATAATACAGTGCACGATGATGAGTAATAGTGTTTCGCAAAGCTGTGATTTTTTTCTGTACCTCTTTCTTTGTCATACCTACCATAACCACTACTATGACTCATATTGCAGAACCAGTCCACGTTGCACTGCTCGAGGATCATTCTCGGGGTCACATGTATTTAAACCTTGGGATGTAATTGTAGTAATAACATCGTCTCCTACTGTTTCTTTTTGAACAACGACTTCAGCACAATATTGTACGGCATTTGTGTTGTCGTTTATGTCGTTTGTAATAGCAATCTGAAATACTGTTCTTAATGGATCTGAAATATTCCACACACCAGTAAAATTTTGATCATCTAAATCGTCATTTAATTTAGGAAAAACTCCTGTTGTGATGTTTCCTCCTGAACATGTGATATTTGCAAGATCTTCAGACTCAAGCCTGTCACTATTTGGTGGTGGAAATACATATAAAATTTGCCCTTCATCAATAACTGTTCCATTAATATCCCAATACAATGCACATTCAACGCCAGTGTTAGCAGCGTAGAATGCAAACTGAGACTCTCTTCCAGAACCAGAAAGAATAGTTTGCTTAACAGCGATATTAATCATTGATGTTCCCACGGCAAGCACCATCACTGAAACCAAAACTGCAAAAAGTAAGGTAAATCCTTTTTTATTATTGAGCGCTTTCTTATTCTTTTGTAAATAATTTTTACTATTCATACAAATTAGTATTAATCGTCCTCTTCAGTTGTACTAACAGGAATCCAATTCATAATATTTTCTTGAACAAGAATTCGTGCTGTACCAATTCGAACATTAGACTGCCATTTCACCTCAACAACAATACGCGCCTCTTGATTCTCAATAATTTCCTGAACATATGTAGTTCGTGTAAAACGAGATTCTGCAGTATCGTTATAATTAAACTCTCCTCCCGCAGAACGAGTAAGCGGCTCACAAACATCAACCGGGCAAGTTTCAGCTACAGGATTATTTAACGTTGTATCAATAAGAATTGTACATGCTTCTCCCGCAACACCTCCACACACATCAATATCTGTTAGCCAATCTCGCTCATTAATTCCATTATCATCACGAATATTTTTAACTGTCTCAATAATATCTTGCGCTAAATAAAACGCAGTAATTTGATCACGTGCTAAAAAAGCAGATCGTAAACTCGAAGATGCAAACACCATCGGACCAGTAATTGAGAGTACAAGAATAAATACCGCAACCATTGTTTCAAGAATAGTAAAACCACTTTGTGAAGTAGTTGTCTTTTTTTCTTTATATATTTTAGTATGCATATGTATTTATTGCTCACTATCACCCAAGTTAAGTTTACGCTGTGATACTGTTGTTTGAATTGCGAATGTTGAAGATATTTTTTCATTAATCCTCACTTCACCCTCAACAGTCAATAATGTTCGAGGTTGATTAAAATCATCCACTCCACCTGTAGCATTACTTGGCGAAACTCCCATTACCAGCCCAGTTACATTAATTTGGTCTGAAGTAATTGGACTCCATGAACCTGTTCCAACTCGTTTTTCAATATAACCTATACCATCAACAACATTTCGACGATAATATATAGTTTGACGTGCAAATGAATTAGCAGATAAATCAATACCAACAATAGAAAGGATTCCTTCACCTGCATCATACTGCGGATCAGCACCTGTCTTAATTGTACGAGTCATACTTTCAAGTGTGAAATTAAGGTTATTCATCACCTCTGTTAACGTCCGAGCTTTTCTGTTTGAATCAACGATTGTCAAAATAGAACCCATTGCAACAAGCAAGACGATAGCAAAAATAGAAACTGAAATCATAAGTTCAATCAATGTAAATCCTTTTTTTGTTGAATACTTAGTAGTTATGTTCATACTGTCTTATTATGCATCACCTGAATTACCACCACCATCACCTGAATTACCACCACCACCTCCAAAATTGTCACAAATATTATCTTTTGAAACTGAAATTTGTCCTGACTCTCTAATTAGCACGTAAGCTATATTCTGCTGTGAACGATCAGAAACCTCAATTTGTACAAAATCATATCCAGACAAACCAACAGTCTGCCATGTAATTAATGCTTCAGGATTAGGCCGCTTAAATGTAACTGCCAGCCTATCAACCGTATCAGCCTCACACCCATCAAAGTTACGAGCTTTTACTTTAATATCTGAAACAGCTATATCTCGTTGCATTCGATACATCTCCTGACATTCATCACCTGGTAAACAACTACAAGCACCAGTATCATTTGCCATATTACATTGTCCATAACCAGCATCCCCCTGTTCACTCCTATCTATAAACAGTGCAAATTTTTTCGTTGTTCCTTCGTCAGCACCTTCATTATCATTCATGTTAATGAATAGACCATACGGATACGAGAATTCTGACCCACTTCCACCCTGATACCCTCGTGCACCCAAACCAAACACTTGTGCCTGTCGTGTGGTAATTGCAACTTCATATGCCATATTTGAAACTAGAATAGATGAATTAAAATCTCCATATCGAAAAATAATTACTGACGTCAAAATTATAAAAATAATAACCACAATACCCATTTCTGCGATAGTAAAACCTCTACTAATTTGTTTCTTTATAGAAAGACGGTGCATGCAAAGAAAGTTATATATGTATAGTATACATCATCATTTGTTGAATTCATTGTGATAATTACTGTAAAAAGAAAATTCCAATATTAAGAATATCTACTGGAAAAAAGTACATTATAATAAGCGCCACGATCATAAAGGGTGCGAATGGAATTTGCCGAGTAATCTCAGAGCGTTTCTTTTTCTTAACGAAAACCATGTACAGTAAGTATGCGACTGAAAACGCAGCCCCAATCCAGAACGAAAGAATTATTGCAGAAATTCCTGCGACAAACCCCAGTAATAATCCAATACCAATTGCCAGCTTTCCATCACCTAATCCTATCCACCTTCCATCAGAAATATCCCACAGCATAAAAAAAGGAAGCAATAACAGTGGACCAGCAACCAAATCAAGAACTGATAAAACATCAACCCCTGAAAGAACAAGATGATATGCATTGAAATCAATCAAAGCAATGCATCCCGCACATATAATAAAAATATATACAAAAATATTTGGAATTATTGTGTGATACAAATCGTATACAAAAATAACAACCAGCACACTCCATATAATTAAATTAAGTGTCAGAAGAATAAGAAATAAAGGTAGGTTTTCGTAAAGTAATATCTCGAGCTTTATATATGTACATAAAAATAATAATCCAGTTACTAATTCAACTAATGGATATTGCCATCGTAAAACACTGTCGCAACCAGCACACCTGCGCTTTTGTATAAAAAAAGAAAGCACAGGAACTAGCTCTTTCCATGACAGCTTCTTTTGGCACGATAAACATTCAGACCTGCCGTTAAGTCCTTTTCCAGTGTTGTATCTCAATATAACAACATTCAAAAAACTACCGACGATAATCCCTAACAGTAATGCAATAGTAGAAAAATAAATCATAGTAGTGGCATTATTGTACGATACAACTAAACAAATAAAAAGAAAAAACCTCGTAACAAGTACGAGGTTTTTTATTATAAGTCTAGTTATTCTAGACTAACTTCTTATTAACAAGAGTCGTCTGTAGTTACAGCTGCTGTTGTTGTTGCAGCTCCAGTTGAATCAACACAGAAGTGTCCAGTACCAAGTGGTGCTGAAGCAGCCCATGCATTTTCGCTTGCGAAACATACACCATCTGCTGCATCAATTGATGCTGCGATTCCTCCAGTTTCTGTACAAACTCCAACACTACCATCAGTATCTGTTGGGTCATAAGAATTACCATTGTCATCGTAGAACAACTCAGCTTGCGCTCGTGCATTAGATAGGTTTGCTTTGACAGCAGCATCAGCTCCCTTTGATCGTGCTGTGTTTAGCGAAGCTAAAACAACAGATGAAAGAATACCAATGATTGCAATCACTACAAGAAGCTCAATGAGTGTGAAACCTCGTGAAGTATTTTTCATATAATATTTCAATTAATTAATTTATTAAAGACGACGTAAAATCGTACCGTGTACACGGTATAGATTCGAGGCCGACAGATTTCTATCTTTGTCGGAATAAAATCTACAACTATAATTATAGCGTTTAAGACCTTTATACCTCCTACTGCTTATCCACATCAGTTTCAATTGCACTTTCAGCAAGTTTGAGTGCGCCCTCAAAACTCTTTGCAACACAAAGAAATCTTCCCCTATGACAAAATATTGCGTCTGGAACACCTGTAACGTTTTGTAATTCTTCATGCTCTAGTGCTGCCCATTCTTTTGGGAAATCTAATCTATTTGAAAATACCCCTTCTCCCCCTCTTACACATTTTGCACTCCAGCTATCATCTGAATGTCGATATCTAATGTACACAAGTGGCTCTGAGTGTTTCATCAATGCAAACTGCACATCTTCATCACCAAATGTATCTATTTTTTCAAAAATAATTATATTCTTTTGTGAGCTAGCATTGTATTTTTTATTAACAATTTGTTGAGCTTCTAGAGAATGTTGTATGCGAATAATTTCTCTTTCAAGAATTTGTTTCATTAATCGTACAGCTGAAATAAATGCCTCATCTAAATCTATCTCTTCTTTCCAACTCGGCATAAAAGAATACAGCATTATGTTTGCAAGATATGGATGAACATCATCAAATCTTGTGTCGTAAATTTGGACCCCATTATCTGACGCATCAATTGGTTGTACTATTTTTTGATCAAGTATTTCCATTGCTTCTCTCGAACCACAAATTTGTTCACCATATTCTCTCCAAACTAAACCAAAACTTGCATATGGAATTCCATTGTCTCGAATTTCATTAAATGTTTTTTGATGATGATCAAAACGAAATAATGCTGGATCATAAACTCCACCAACATCAACAACAATATCTGCGTTCTCTATTATAGAACTGTCACGAGTTCTAATAATATTCATCTCATTTTCACCAAAAACTATTTGCAATAATGCAACTGCACACACATCATCTGCATGGAAACGAGAACTATGAGTAACGACTGTTTTTTTCATATATTATTTTCTTCGCTTAACAAACGATGTGAATAAACTTCCCCACCGAACGTATTTATAAAACGTTAGCCACAATGCACCAAAAGCAATTATTACAAATACCAACCTAACTACGTCTCCAATAAATGGTACAAATTCAACCAAGGTTAGGAGCACCACACCAATAACTGCTGAATTAAAAGATATATCGTATGTTGTTTCGTGCAATGCTTTTTCTTCCTCCTCACTACTTGTCTCGGTTCGAATAATTGTAAAATATTTTTTTACAAGTGTTCCAACAATAACTCCTGCAATTGCGCCTGCTAATATCCAGAAAAATATAGTTGCCAATAACAACAACATTGCTACCGGAAATAAAATTAAGCTGAGTAAAAGTAAGATAAACAAAGCTGGAATACCAACTAAAGAAAGTAACCCTACTAAAAAACTTTTTCCCATGAACGATTGTGCAACATCGACTGTTCGCTGTGTAAACACTTTAAAAATGAATACCAACAGAAAAGCTAACAATAATGTTGTTACAAAGCGTAATACTACCCAGAAATTTAAGAAGCTTACGACAGCCTGATCGATAAGTCCGTCGTCTTTTAGTGGATCAATTCTATTATATGAAACTGTTCCCGTAACACTTGCGTTTTCATCAATTGAAACTTGTCGTGGCGAAAAGTATGTAATTGCTCCAGTAACATCTGCACTTTCATCTAATCGTAACCGGTATGTTGTTATAATCACGTCTCTTGATTGCACCTGACTTGTAAACGTGGTCGATCCTGAAATAATATTTATTTTACTTTTTACAGGTGCATGTATTTCAATTGTTCCACCAACCATCACAATGTCTCCAGAAATTTCTGCTTCTTCCTCAATTACAAGTGAACCTCCAAGCATCACAACATCACCCGCAACTTTTCCTGAAACTCGGACAATACCCCCCAATGCCCGCACATCTTCCTCCACTGTTCCTGCAAGCAATACATTACCTCCAATTATAATAACGTCTTCTTTCGTTGTGCCTGTAAAAACAGTGTCGCTTAACCCAGCTAAAAATAAGTCTTTTTCATATGTTGCATCTGCAGCAACAGACATTCCAACACCATACGTATTCTGGCTATATGTTGTATCGTTCGTATGCTCTAAAATACTTGCAATAGTGACCTTTGCAGCACGTACAGAAGTTGTAAACACAGAAAAAACAAGTACTGAAATTCCTAAAATAATTGCTGACTTTTTCATGCGTCTAGCCTAACACGAGCATACTAAAAACCCTAGAATAGGCTATTTATTTTGCTGCAATACCCAACCATCGTTTTCAATAAGCAGTTCTGCTTTTTTATATTTTACTTGCTGTTGTTCTCCATCTTTTTCTATTGTTACCACTTCGTTTCTTCCAATTTTTTCTCCACCAACAATAGGCTGTGAAGATTTATTACTCTGTGAACCATCACTAGATATAAGTTTTGCATCTTTAACTACCTTTTTCAGACGAGCTTCTTCCTGCTCAAATGCTCCCGCACCTATCTCTGGAATCATTTTTACAATTTGTTCATCAATAGCAACAAGCATATCGGTAAACATTCTTAATCCTTCTTTTTTGTACTCGATAAGAGGATCTCGTTGTCCGTATGCACGAAGTCCAACGCTTGAACGTAAATATCCCATAGTATCTAAGTGCTCAACCCAGTATGTATCAATAGCTTGTAGCATTAACCGACGAATTACATCGTAAAACTCTCCCTCCTCTAACTGCTCTCGCTTTTCAGCAATAACTGATGCAACTGCAGAATGAGTTTCAGCAAGCTGTGAAAGCTCAGTATCTATAGTTTCTTTTTCTCCAATAAGAATTCCTTTTCGACGCTCATAAATAGCTGTTCGTTGTGTATTCAAAACATTATCGTATTCCAAAACATGCTTTCGTGCATCAAAGTTAAATCCTTCAATTTTTGTTTGCGCACTTTCAAGTGAGCGTGTGATAATTTTATTCTCAATTGGTTCGTCTTCAGGAATTCCTAGTTTTCCCATTAAAGTTTTCACAGCATCTGATGCAAAAATCCGCATCAATGAATCTTCTAGTGATACAAAAAATTGTGTTTCTCCAGGATCACCTTGTCGCCCTGAACGTCCACGCAACTGATTATCAATTCGACGTGCATCATGTCGTTCTGTTCCCAGAACAAAGAGCCCTCCAATTGATTTAACTTCTTCATATTTCTCTTTGTCTAAAGGAGCGCCTCCCAAAGCAATATCAACTCCACGACCAGCCATGTTAGTTGCAATTGTTACTGCACCCTTTTTACCTGCTTGTGCGACAATATTTCCTTCTTGCTCATGCTGTTTTGCATTAAGCACATCATGAGGAACACCCTCTTTTTTCAAGAAATCTGAAAGTAGTTCGTTTGTTTCAATTGCAACAGTACCAATAAGTACAGGTTGCCCTTTTTCATGTAACTCCTTAACTTTTCGAGCAATAGCTTGAAATTTACCTTGTTCAGTTTGAAAGATTAAATCGTTTTGATCGATTCGATGTATTTCTGCATTCGTTGGCACAGTAACAACTTCCAATTTATATACTTTGAAAAATTCTTCAGCGTTAGTTATTGCAGTACCTGTCATTCCAGATAGCGTGTCGTACATTCTAAAAAAGTTTTGATATGTAATAGAAGCAAATGTTCGAGATTCTTGTTGTACCTTTACATTCTCTTTAGCTTCAACTGCCTGGTGCAATCCTTCAGACCAACGACGTCCTGGTTGCAGTCGTCCTGTAAACTCATCAACAATAACCACCTCTCCTTCACGAACTACATATTGCTTATCTTTCTTGTACATGGCCTTTGCTCGTACGGCGTTTTCAAGATGATGCACGTACTTAATTCCCTTTTCAGTATAAATATTATCAATACCCAAAGATTTCTCTGCCTTATCAATCCCTGCATCAGTTAATTGAATTGCTTTTTGTTTCTCATCTAGCGTGAAGTGCGTTTCTGGCTCCATTCCTTGAGCAATACGAGAAAAAACTACATACAGATTTTCAGACTCTGCAGCAGGTGCAGAAATGATCAATGGAGTTCTGGCTTCATCAATAAGAATAGAATCGACTTCATCAATAATTGCGTAATTGTAACCACGCTGCCGAAGATTCGCTTTTTCATATTCAATATTATCTCGCAGATAATCAAACCCAAATTCACTATTAGTTCCGTAGGTAATATCTGCCTGATATGCTTCGTTTCGAGTTACAGGACGAAGATACTCGTGCACAACCTTATATGCACCTTCTTCATCTCGTGTTTCATCAGCTTCAGTTTCTTCAGTAGACACATGTGCTGGGTCATACATAAATGAAGTTCGTTGTGCAATCGCACTTACCGTAAGACCTAAAAAGTGGTGAATCTGCCCCATCCACACAGCATCTCGCTGAGACAGATAATCGTTAACGGTAACAACGTGCACACCTTTACCCGTTAATGCATTAAGGTACGAAGGTAATGTTGCAACCAACGTTTTTCCCTCTCCGGTTCGCATCTCTGCTAAGTTTCCACTATGCAAAATTGCTCCACCAATAATTTGCACATCATAATGACGCTTTCCAGAAACTCGCTTAGATGCTTCACGAACAACAGCAAATGCTTCAGGTAAGATATCGTCTAACGTTTTATTTTCAGAAGCTAACAGTTTCTTAAATTCAGTAGTTTTATTTCGTAGTTCTTCATCAGATAACTTAGAAATAGATTCCTCAAAACCGTTCACTTGCTCAACAACAGACTCGTAACGTTTCAGCGCTTTTTCATTTTCTTTTTTTCCAAAAATATTTTCGAGAAATCCCATAGAGCAAAACTATAGCATAAAAAAACCACGTCATATATTGACGAGGTTCCTGTACTATTTCTTTAGTTCCCAAACCGACAACGCTAGCAAGTACGAGCTCCAAAACGAATATCTAATGTGAGTGTAGTTGCTAGCTGTGACGAATCACGAACTGTATTGAGTATAACAAAATGTTTTTTAGTGGCAATACCACACTTTAAAAAAATTTTAGACTATCTATTTGATGTAAAAAACAAAAAATCTCCCGAGAGAGATTTTTTGTCGATATTCGTTCGTTTTGGTGCAAGTACCACTGCACTCACGTCCCATATAATAGCATATATAACGAATAAAGCAAGTTTTCAGTAATATATTTTATATTACTCTAGTGTTCCTGTAGTTTGTAGCTGCACGATTGTCTTATCTGCTTGTTCCTTGGCTTCTGGAATTGTATCTCCAAGTAGTGTGAATGTCTCGATTGCTTTTTCTATGTTACCAACCTTAACGTATGCAGTTCCTAACGATGCATACGCCTGAGGATTACTTGGATCTAATTGCAATTCACGCTGCAACAAAGCTAGTATATTTTCCCCATTATTTTCAGTGTATGAGGCTTCAATGAGGGCATTCGCTTCTTCAGTTTTACCTACTCGAGAAAGTATTCGCACATACTGGCTCCATGCATCAACATTACCAGTTTCCAATTCATAGCTCATCTTAGCAACTTCAATCGCTTTTTCATCTTCATCAAGCCTTACTAAGATTTCAGAATACATCTGATATAAAATTTGTTTTTTAGGTGAAAGTGCAATTGCTTGTTCAATAATATCTTTAGCATTCTCGTAGTCTCCTATTTGAGCCAAAAATTGTGCTGCAATAAATAGTGTTCGTGCACTACCAGGATGTGCGTCTATCTCTAATGACAATTCTTGTAGTACAAATTCTAAATATTGCTTTTTCACTTCTGTTGAAACTGCAGAAGACCTCAAAATGTTATTAGAAGTAAACACCAATGCTTGCTGACGATATTCAGTTAATCCATACGACTGAATTTCAGCACCAGACTTAAATTGCTCAAGTAGCATCTCTACGTTATCGGCCTTGCCGCCTAAGTTTTTAATTAAAATAGTGTTCTGTTTATAGGCTTGCGCATTCACAATAGGAACAAGTGCTATTCCAGCAAACACAGCGACGGCTGCAAATGTTAGCAGCACCTCAGGTTTTCTTTTCGATACATTATCTGAAAACAACGTTGCGCTATTTTGCGAGTGTAAAAATGCCAGCACCAATGCAAACATCATATAACTCGTTAAGTTATCGAATACAAAAATGTTGTGCACGAAATATCCTGCAAGCAAACCAATTAGTACAGCCTTTTCAGTTATAGAATATGTACTATCTTTCTTACCAATAAGTAGCACAGCAAATGCAAACAACGAGAGATATGCCAATAAGCCAAACCACCCTCCAGCTACTAGCCAGTCGAGTAATACATTATGAGAACGATCAAACCATTGCTCCTGATTCCATAACCGCGGATCGTAGCCAGCATCATAAATTGGACCATAATTACCCTGCCCATATCCCAATAGTGGCCGTTCTTGGCTCGCCTCCCATGCAATATTCCAGTTCACAAAACGAGCAAAGGTTGTATTGTCGGTGATTGAAATTGAAGCAAGTCTTTTAAATGCTGGAATGTTTTGTACAAACGAACTATCTTTAGCTCCAATAATAACTCCTGCAAAAAGCACTAACGCAACAATTATTCCTCCGGAAACCATCCGTAAGCTTTTTTGTTGTTTTGAGAACAATGCGATTATCAAAAATGTTACTAACATTCCCCCACCCAAACCAATCATTGTTCCTCGTGTGGCAGTTAAGACCACAGTTACCACCTGTAACAACAAAGCAACAATATATACGTACGGCACATACACATTACTATGCTTTTTTCGTAGCAAATAAAATAATGTAATAAATGCATGAAACAACATAAATACTGCTAAATAAATAGCGTTACCGAAAAATGCATCTACTCTATCTTGCGCAAACGATGCACTTAATTGCCCTGTGTATTGCAAAATTGCAACCGCAGCATGCCCTAGCGAGAACACAATAGATGTATGCCAAAACCACGACCATGCTTTAGAAGTAGTAAACATAGAACTTGCAACAAGAAATAATCCAAACACATGCAAAAGAGTAATAAATCCATCCATCCGTTCGTAATTACTCCACATACTTTTTGCAACATCTGTTCCTTGGAAATTAGCAACAAGCATTACCACTATCAAACTAACAAAACCCCACAATAGATATGATTTCTTTGGGCGGTATTTAGGGTCGAGAATAGCCAATCCAACCCATGTTCCCAATATAATCTCTATAATTCCCCGAAATAGAAATGCTTTTGTGGTGATATAAGGGAAATAAAGTTCTTTACTGTATAAAAAAGGAATAATTAAAAGTGAGTATAATCCGATGATTGTGACCCATTTGAGGATATTTTTTGTCGTGTTCATGACGGAAAGTGTAGCATATATTTATTTTGTACTGCATACTACTAATTATCATGTTTGCAAGAATTAAACCTTATATTCATCAACTTTTACGGAAAAGTGAGAAGTATACAAAGACGGATATGGTGTATTTAGCGAAGGGTAGTTTCTGGATGAGTTTTGGGCAGATTATATCTTCTGGAGCTGCATTTGCCACAGCAATTATGTTTGCAAACTTAATTTCAAAACATGATTTTGGAATCTACAAATACGCACTCTCAGTTGCTGGTATTCTGGGAGCTTTTACGCTGCACGGCTTTAGTGCAGCTATTCCTCAATCAGTTTCTCGTGGATATGAAAAAGTAATTTCAAAATCATTTATCGAAAACATTAAGTGGCATAGTTTTTTCTTCTTTGGAGGAATAGTTGTTGCCGGATACTACTATTACAAACAAAATAGTATTTTAGCTTCTTTAATACTCATTATTGCCATATTACAGCCATTCTTATCGAGTTTAAATATCTTTTCATATTACCTAAATGGAAAAAAATTATTTAAAGAAAACATGTTTTACACCGTTGTAAAAAATTGCTTACTCTTTATCTGCCTTCTTTTAGTTACATTGGTTAGTAAAAATATTATTTATATATTACTCACGTACTTCCTTGCACAAATCTTAGTCAGTTATTTTTTTCACAGAAAAGTTATCAAGACAGTTCCAATCAACAGCAAAGAAGATACTCAAGTCATAGAGAACGCAAAACATTTTAGTTTCATTAATATTCTCTCAGTTATTGCAAACCATATTGATAAAATATTAATATTTCAATTTTTAGGAAGTGCAGAACTCGCAATATATCTTTTTGCGATTGCAGTCCCTGAACAAATGAGAGGTTTTACAAAGCAAATTGGAGTACTTGCACTTCCTAAGTTTGCTGTTAGTGAAACAGCAGAAATTAAAAAAACAATGCAAGGAAAAATTATAAAGTTCTCGTTACTTATTATATTTATAATATTATTTTATATTCTTATTGCTCCATTAATTTACAAAATAATATTTCCACAATACCTAGACTCAATTTTATATTCTCAAATATTCTCAATAAGTCTCTTAGGAGCAGTTGCTGTTTTACCTTTATCAGCTCTACAAGCAAAATTAGCTAAAAAAGATCTCTACAAACTAACAACGATTAGTTCAGTATTACAATTAATTTTTATTTTTAGTGGAATATATTTCTATGGCTTGATGGGGTTAATTATTGCGAAAGTTACATTCCGATTAATTAACCTTCTATTAACATACCTATTATTTCAAAGAAGTAATTAGTAAAATTACTTCTTTTTAAAATTATTCGTCTTTGATGCCACAACACAGTATCCGCTTGCAAAAATGCCAGTTTCTATTCTACTTTTCTTAATGTCCCCGTACTCTTCAATGATACATTTATTGAAAAATGGCATGATTTTTGCCACACAAAACAAAAAAAGTTTTGAAATTTTATTAAACCGAAGTTTAGTTTGAAAAGCCATTCTCTGTAATAGAACAGCAAACGTTTCGAAGTTTTCTGTATCAGCCTCAATATCAACCTTTCCCCACCTCTTAAATAAATGTTGTAATCCAAATTTTGTAAATCGCCAATAATCATTAGGTGCGTCATGTATAGGAAAAACAAATCGTGTAGTTAATAGTAAAATCCCGTCATCAGACAAAACTCTATACAACTCAGCTATTGCTTGTGCAGGATCAGTAACATGTTCAAGAACCTCTGTGCATAAAATAAAATTAAATTCACCATCCTTAAATGGCATATCTAGGATATCAGCAACTACATCTGGTTTACGCTCAGGGTCATAATCAACAGTTAATCTGTTCGGAAAGTAAGTTGAATATGTTGAGCCTCCAGAACCGATATCTAATACCCTCTCTTTAGTTGCCCATTTTTGCAAGAAAGCATTAAGCTTACCTCGAGCAATTTTTTTAAACATAACTTAAATTTTAATTAATTATTTTATATAAATTCTCCGCTAAGATTTATTAATATTCGAGCATATACTTAATTCTACTTCTTTTCTAAAATATAAAAATGATGATAAGGATTTGAAAAATGAACAAATGTTTTTTTTACAATAAATCTTTTTTTCATCACAGTTAAAACACGTTTTCTTGTTGTATCTTTTTTACCAACCTCCCAATAGTGTTCTTTGTTTACTATATGTTTTCTATTGTAAAATGGAATCTTGCACAAGCACCTAATTACTTTACCTGGAAATTGTAGTAAAAATCGGAATGTTGGTAAATGTTCTGGCAAACTTATTAACACATATTTATTAGACATTTGTGACATATTCATTAATGCGACATCTAACTGGTCAAAAGGTAGATGTTCCAATACTTGGAATGCACACACAATATCGTACCTACCTGTTTCACTTAAGTTAACATCCAATATATCTGCAATGATATCTGGACTCAATGACTCGTCAAAATCTAAGTTTTTATACTTCATTGAAGTAATTTCTTTCAATATAACGCCGAGAATATTTGTTCCAACCCCAATCTCCAAAACACTATTTTGCTTTAGTGCAACTATTTCTTCTAATTAAGTATAGTAGCTCGACCACCTATCTCTGTGCACATACTCACCAATATTATAACTATCTCTCTGTATTTTTCGACTCATAATGAAAGTATAATACCACTTCTATTGCTCCAGTCATACAACTGTGCTTTCTTATACGCAGCATCAATTTTAGATTTTTGAAAATTGAATTTATTAATTGTGTTAGCTAAATCTTTAGCATTATCAGCCTCAAAAAACCATACATCCTTTTCAGAAACAACATCTCTTACTGACGGTAAATCAGAAACGATAATAGGTTTTCTTGCTGCCATGTATTCAAAAAGCTTAAGTGGCGAAGTGTACAGTCTTGATTCTGCATTGTTCCCAGTATTTGGTATTACAAGCAAATCTGCAATTTGTAACACCTCAGGAATAAACTCGTGTGGAATGCGTTTTAATGCAATGATATTTTCATATTTTTTATTAAGTACATTAACCTCCTCTGCTGTTCCACCAACTAGCACTACTGTAAATTCTTCACTTAAGTGATAAGTGGAATCAAGCAAAGTCTGCAGACCTTTCCACGACGGGATAAAGAATGAGCCGATATACATAATAATTTTCTTGTCTGTTGGTAATTTGTATTTTATTCTATCTTCTTTATTTCCTACAACTGAAAATTTTGTCACGTCTACCCCATTGGCAAAAATAACCACCTTCTCAGAATCTATTTTATAATCTTCAATTATTCTTTTTTTTATATAGGAAGTCTTTACTAAAATTTTCTTAGTACGCTCCAATGATTTTTTAAAAAAAATATTTTTTTTAGGTAGTGCATGGAGCTCAAGTATAAAATCTTTCATAAAAAGACCCGCGTATCTTTCTCGTGTGAACAAAACATCATACTTAATAAATAGCAAACGTAATTTTACAAAAAATAAAAATAAAAAGCTGTGAATAATAAAAAATATTTTACAAAAAGAACCAAAATCAAGAAGCGGTATTTTTTTTATTAAGAAATTTTTTTTAATACCGTAATAATCATAAACATCTTTATCACTCTTTAGTTTTCGGTATGGCAATAATAATGTGACAGTAGCATGCTTACCAAGTGCTTCACACATGTGTGCAATCTGAATACCATGAGCACGCTCCGTTGGCATTCGTGCATTTACAAAATATAAAACTTTTTTATTTTTATTAAGTACTTCTTTCATATAAGTTTTATAAAACTTTTGCCCCACCACCCATGAGATTTAGCTTATTCATGCAGATGAAACAATTTTAAAAGTAATAAAGCAAATCTCTGACTTTCATTTTCAATTTTTTTATTTTCATATTCACTCGGCAATTTCTTAAAAAAATTTCGAGTGTTCTCTCCCCTATCCTTAGGTAAAACTAAACCTTTTTTAACATAATTCAATCCAAGATTATTTTGTTTTGCTAATTGCAGTAAAACTTTTTTTGTAAGTGTAATTTTTGTCTTACTTGTTTTATCGTACCCAATTTTTTTACCCCCTGGCATACTTAAAACATATTCCATAAAATCAACATCATAAAAAATATTTTTTACATCACAACCATTATTCCGAGCAGGAATCGTAAATACCTCTCCATCACTTGGAGTATGTCCGACCAGCATTCCGGCCAAAGATAGAAATTTAATATCATTATTTGCAAATTTATGCAAAATATCTGTAACTGACTCCGGAAGACTTACCCAGGCCAATTTGTTTAGTGAAATAATATTTAAGTAATTTAAAAATAAGCTATTTCCAAAATGCATATATCTTATATTTATACTTTTTCTAAATATGAATGGTAATTTCTGAAATAAATATGCGAGACTCTGATGCATCATTGAACAAAAAACAGTATCAGCATTTTGTGCAAAGAAAACTGTCTTATTGTCTGCAATAGAAGTATTGTTCCACAATGCAGACACTGTTAATGAAGCGGTTGTACCGTTGGGCATATCAAAATTTTTTTTGTAACTATTTAGGTGTGTTTCATAATTAGAATCATCAAACGTGTAGATTTCATGTTTTTTTATTTTCAAATGTTTTACTGTTTGAATTGCCCGAACCGCTTCTGTCCCCTCTCTTCCCCATGGAGAGGCGGTATAAGCTTCAACAATAATATTATTCTTTAATAAATAATATGCTGTCAAAGCAGAATCAATACCGCCAGATAGTGCCAACGAAACCCTTTTAATATCACCCTTGATTAATCTTTTTGTTGCCTGGTTTAACAAAAAATCTATCTTCTCATGGACATTTCTTTTTACAATAACAGGTTGCCATGAATAGGTAGAAATTGTGACCACTTTCCAGGCACTATCTTCTTTATAAATTTTAATTACGGACCCTGGTGGCACACTAAAGACGTCAGGTTCACTTATAAAACGTAATGTTCCTAACGTGATAAAGTTTTTAATTGAAATATCTGAAAGTGATTCAGTGAGATCCATTAGCGACAATGAGATAGAAATTTCATTATTTTTTATTGAGTAATACAGTGGAATATTCCCCAAATGATCAGTTGCCAAATAATAAGCATTTTCCGAATCGTTGAATCCAACAACAGAGAAACAGGCATTACGTTCTATTTCGTGAATATCAAGAATTGAATGATCCTCAAAATTAAAAATATTTGTGTTGTAATTAATTAGTGTTTTCATTTTTCATTTGACTAACTATTTTATTTATCAATCTTTTCAATCCATGCTCTGCCTCTACATATTCATGGTCTGCTCTAATATAACCCGTAGAATGAATATTTGCAGTGATCATATCAACCAAAGGAGTTTCTGACTCATCAAAGTAATGTACGCCCTCAACATCTTTCCCTGCATCGTTTGATGTTACAACCACCGCTTCACAAGCCAGGGCCTCAAGTAAAACCTTATCTAAACTTCCTGTTTTGCTTATGTTCACAAACATAGTTGCTTGCTGATAAAAATCTCGAGTTTCATTATGAGGAACTGCTCCATGAAAAATAATGCGCTCCTGTAAGTTATTATCTTCTACGAACTTTTTACACTCAACCAAATATTTCTTATCGATTTTTGTAACAGCATCGCCAACAATGTGTAGTACAGCATCAAGAACATCTCTCATTGCACGAATGATTTCCATTGTTTGTTTTGCAGGAGAAATTCGCCCAACAGTTAAAACGTATGGAGTATTACTTTTTTTAGATACATCAGAAAGAAAATATGTTGTATCGATACCATGGCCTGTAACAATTTTTTTATCCGTATTTAATCGTAAACTATGCTCTGATCCTGTGAAGATTCGTTCAACAAACTTTTCTGCGATTCGTAGCTTCATGTCTACACATCTGTGCATATACCAAAGTGATATTGGTTTTTTTGCTAGTTTCCAATACCAACCAAACAACACAACGTATACAGGATTCATGTGCACTAAAACAGTATCGTAATCTTGTCTTTTTCCAATAACGTACTTAGCAAGCAAAAGCACTCTTTTAATTCGAGATGTATTGTGCTCTTTTCCAAGAGATAAAACATTCACGTTTTCTGGTAAGTCATGCTCACCTTCTTCTAAACAAATAACGGTAAGTTGCTCCACTTGTTTACTAAACTCCAACAACCATGCGTGAAAAAAACCAAGTATCTGATCATCTTTATTTACCTTTTGTGTAATGATGAGTAATTTCATAATTAAGAAAGCATTGATTTATATTGCTGCAGATAGACTTCCTCGCTATTGATTCCCTCTGAAACATTTTCGTATGCACGATTCCCTAGAGATTTTCCCTCGATATCATTATCTAAAACATGAGCAAGTTTTGCAGCAACGTCTTTTGTGTCCCCTGATGCTACCAAACAACTCCCACCATCCACCAATGTTTCTCCTACAATCCCAACATCAGTCGTCACGATGGGAAGTGTGTGTAATGCAGCCTCTGCTAATGCCATTCCATATCCTTCATATGCGGATGTTTGTATATATACATCACTCACAGCAAGTACATTATTTACGTTTGCTACAGAACCTAAAAATTGCACCTGATTCTTTATTCCAAGTTGCTCTACCAATGTTTCTAATTTTTTCTGTAATGAGCCAGTCCCAATAATAAGCAGTCCAACATCTGTTCTCCCTCGTGTCGCAAGAGCAAAGGCTGTAATAGTTTTCTCTACTTGTTTTTCTTTTTCTAAACGAGCGATGGTTGTCACAATGTATGTATATGGAAATGTCAGCGTTTCTGTTACTTCTTGTTTTGAAACTTGAATTGGAAGCACTGTAACAATCTCTTCAGATATCTTGGGAAGGCTTTTCAATAAAGACTGCTTAATCCTTCTCGAAACAACTCGAATTGCATCTGCTTTTTTTAAAATGAATTTTGAAACAACAACTTCTATTTTATTTTTAAAAGAAAAAGTTCCAAACGATTGAGAAAATAAATCAGTATGAATTTGTACATGGAATGTAGTTTGCAACTTTTTTGCTAGTCGCCACCCAATTATTCCAGTAAGAAATGCATCTTGAGATGAAACCACATCTACATTTTCAAACAAAAAATTTTGTAGTGAAAGAAAAATATAACCAAATTTTGAATTAGCATTCACAGGATGAACATGCACATTTTCTAACAAACTATATGGTTCAACATTTCCAACATTCAACACAACGACATGCAATTCACTAAATAACGTTCCATATTTTTTAAATCGAGCGCTTACATTACTTTCAGAATCAAAAAGGTTTCGATCTGTTGAAATCATTACTATATTCATACCTGGTTTCTTTTAATTACAGGAATAAGTTTTTCAATCATATTCTCAATAGAAAAATATTGTGCACGAACTATTGCAGCATCTGAAAGCCTTTTTGGTAAACCCTCTTCTTGCATGTCTTGAGTAATTATCTTAAGTAAAGCTTCTTCATCAAAAAAATTAAACATTAGTCCGTGAACTTTATCAGTGACAATTTCTGGAAGATTACAAACATTACTCACAATCACAGGTGTACCAGTCGCCATTGCCTCAACCAGCTGGAATGAAAAACTTTCAAATGAAGAGCTCAAAATGAATCCTTCGGACTGAGCAATTTCTTGTAGTAAAACATTTCGTTTAATTTTACCAGGGAGAAACACTCTCTTTTCCAATGAAAACTCATTTACAAGATTTAGGCACTTTTGATGATCAGGCCCATCACCATAAATTGTCAGCACGTAGCTTTGCAACTCTTGCTTTGCAAATAAATGAATAAGCTCTTCAAACCCTTTCCATGCAACAAATCTTCCTGCAGACACATAATGTTTCGCATTCTTTTTTTTACTTTTTCCAACACTGTCAATAATATATTGGACCTCCACACCATTATAAATAACTGTTGCTTTTTTGTTTTTTGAAATCCAACCATCAACAATTGTCTTAAAATATACACTTGGGACAATCACCTCACTTGCTCCCGAAACAACAATTCGTTGGACACGCTTAAGTAATTCAACGAGGAATGTGTATTTTTTATCTTGGAATGTTTCAATAGAATCAATCACACTAAATCTTCCTCTTGCTTGCTCCCACGCATAATCTCCTGGCACTCGAATAATATATTTTTTTCTAAATAATTTTGAATATAAAAAAGTCGGGAAACCCACACTTACAGTATCTTGCACCAACATAGAGTTAATTCCCTTAGCTTTTTTTGCTAATTTAAACATAAACACCACATGCCTAATTCCTTTAGGTAAATGTCGAACACTATCGAAGGTAACTACAGAAACATCGAACCCTTTTTTAGGAAGTTCATCTTCTAGTAGCTTTGTGTATGTTGCAGGACCACCAGGTGTTGGAGGATATATT
>Ga0208414_1000286_pt1 | contig 57416 bp, 62 predicted proteins | sample AntAceMetag02UKE_FD_184770 | JGI IMG/M metagenome (GOLD analysis project Ga0208414, IMG submission 184770) | Saline lake microbial communities from Ace Lake, Antarctica - Antarctic Ace Lake Metagenome 02UKE (SPAdes) (version 2) | ecosystem: Environmental > Aquatic > Non-marine Saline and... | reverse complement strand
AGATAAATGCTTCGAAGAAGTCCAATCTTCCAATATGAGTAAATTAGACGACAATGGAAAACCAATTTATGATAGAAATGGAAAAGTAATGAAGGGACCCAATTACTTTAAGCCGAATTTAGAAAAAATATTAGTTTATTCGAATGAGCTTAAAAAAAGAAATTAAATTTAAACTACCCGTCCTTCTTTTAATACCTTTTTTTTCCTGGTTCTTTTTACATATATTTTTTGTTGGAGATAATCAGAAATTTGACCAACTAGCTCTTGGTGAAGAAGTGGTCAAAGTTACCAATTACATTAATAACAAGCCAATACTTTGTGGATCTTTTGCTCAGCTTGATAAGTGCTTAAGATATTTGAAAGAGAAAAATTTTAATAAAAAAATTCTGTGGATTGGAAATTCACAACTAAACTCTGTAAATCAAGGAAATTTAGATACTACCAAAACAGCTAGCCACAGAGCAAGTGAATATTTTTATGATAAAAATATTGGCCTGATCACATTTGCAGCGCCGAATATTTCCTTCCAAGAGTATTCTGTAATTATTGATTATTTAAAAAAGAAGATTGATTTTGACATAATTATCTTGTCCTTGGTATTTGACGATACTAGGGAAGACGGAGTTAGAAAAAGTTTTCTTATCAAAAAAGAAAAAAATAAAAATATACAAAAAACACTTCAAGAAATATCTGAAAGTAAAATTATTTTATATTTAGATAAGCATATAAAATGGAATGATATAAGGTCAGCAGCCCAGGGAAAAATCTATACATTTTTATACCAGAGTAGAAATTTTGTATTTAATATTAACCCTACCTCCACAAGAAAATTTATAAAGCCTATTTTTGATAAAAATATATTGTCATTAGAAAAAATTTTAAAAAAATTAAAAAAAGAAAATATTAAAACTATTCTTTATGTGGCACCTTTAAGAAATGATATCAAAATACCTTACAGTGAAATAGAGTATTCTTACTTTAAAAGACATACAAAAAATCTTTCGACCAAATATTCTTCTTATTTTTACAACTTAGAAAATATAGTTCCAGGTTTTTTATGGGGTGAGAAAGCAGGAACAAAAATTGGAGTTGATACAGAGGTTGATTTTATGCATTTCAAAGAACAGGGCCATGCAATTCTGGGCAAAAATATTATTACTATATTGAATAAATTATTGTAATGCTTTTTAACTCGTTTACCTTTTTTGTATTTCTAATAATTTTTATCTCCGGATATTGGTTTTTAAATAGAAAAATAAGGCTTTATTTAATATTTTCTTCTAGTTTGGCATTCTACGGTTTTTGGAGAGTAGAGTTTTTATCCTTGATATTGCTGTCTGTTTTAATCAATTATTTTTCTTCTCTTTTTTTTGAGAAGACGCAATCTAAGTCCAAAAGAAAAATTGTTTTACTTTTTAGTTTACTAAGCAATCTTGGACTACTAGCTTTCTTTAAATATTACTACTTTATATCAGAGAATATTAATTTTATTTTCAATATAATTGGGAGTGAAATTAATATTCCTTATTATAATATTATATTACCTCTGGGAATCAGTTTTTACACATTTCAATCTGTGAGTTATACGATTGATGTTTTTAATAAAAATATAAAAGCTGAGAAAGAATTCATTTTATTTTCTAATTATGTAATTTTTTTCCCTCAGTTAATTGCAGGACCAATATTGAGGGCAAAAGAAATTATCTGGCAATTATCTGAAAGACCCAAATTTAAAATAGAAAAAATGTATGGGGGCATTAAGAGGATTGTATTTGGATTGTTTTTAAAAGTAGTCATTGCAGATCATCTTGCGCCAATAGTAGAACAATGTTTTTTAGTAGATTCAAAATACCTTTCCGCAATCGATATATTTACAATGTCTTACTTATTTGGGTTTCAAATCTATTTTGATTTTTCTGCTTATTCTCATATTGCAATTGGCTTAGCCATGCTAATGGGAATTAATTTTCCAGAAAATTTTAATTTCCCATATCACAGCAAATCTCCAAAGGAATTTTGGACAAGGTGGCATATTACTCTTTCAAGCTGGGTTAGGGATTATGTCTATCTACCAATGATGAATTATAAAAATTTAAACAATTCTGAAGGTGGGATAGGGCTGTCTATTTATAAAAATAGCATCTCTTTTAATTCAATTATAATTCTACTGATAACTTGGATGTTAATGGGTATTTGGCACGGAGCACACTGGAAGTTTGTTGCTTGGGGAGTCTCTCATGCTTTGATAATAACATTTTATAGATTATTTGATGGTATGATTAACCTATCTAGAAATCGTTTGATTGCTTTTGCAAGCTGGTTTTTTACCTTGCAACTTGTAATGCTAAGTTGGATTCCATTTAGAGCTGAAAGCTCTTCGCATGCATTTCGATTGTGGGGCAGGCTTATTAACAATGACAATTGGTTTGGGCTGGGGTTTAAAGAAAATACTTATTTAATTGCATTTTTTATAACTTTTATTTATTTAATTTACCCATATGTAGTTATTGCATGGGATGGCTATATGAAAAAAAACGTTCTTATTAAAAATATTATAGAATTTATATGTTTATTTTTTATAGTAACTATGGTTTTAATTTTTTTTAAGGTTATAAACCAATTTATATATTTTCAATTTTAGAATTAATTTATGAAAGAATACAAAATAGCGTCAATTGCAGGTGATGGAATAGGAAAAGAAGTTACTCCTGAAGGAATTCGAATTTTAAAAAAAGTAGCTGAGCAACACCAGTTCAAAATTCACTTTGATGAATTTGATTTTGCTTCGTGTGATTATCATGAGAAGCATGGAAAAATGCTACCAGACAATTGGAAAGATCAGATCGGAAAACATGATGCTATATTTTTTGGAGCCGTGGGAATGCCAGATCAGTTACCAGATCATATTTCTTTATGGGGATCTTTATTACAATTCAGAAGAGAATTTGATCAGTACATCAATTTAAGACCTGTAAAATTAATGCCGGGAGTGCCCTGTCCTTTAGCTAACAAAAAACCAGGGGACATTGATATGCTTATTGTTCGAGAAAATACAGAAGGTGAGTACTCTTCAGTAGGTGGTAGAATGTACAAAGGGACTGATAGAGAAATTGCCATTCAAGAAACTATTATGTCAGCACAAGGTGTTGATAGAGTTATGAAATATGCTTTTGAGCTTGCAAAAACTACTAAGAGAAAAAAACTTACAAGCGCAACTAAATCAAACGGTATTTCCATTACCATGCCTTTTTGGGATGAAAGATTTAAAGAAATGAAAAAAAATTATCCCGATATTAAAACGGACGAGTTTCACATTGATATTTTAGCGGCTAGATTTGTATTAACACCAGAGTGGTTCGATGTAGTAGTCGCTTCAAATTTATTTGGAGACATTCTTTCAGATCTTGGACCGGCTTGTACTGGAACCATAGGGATTGCAGCCTCTGCAAACATTAACCCAGAGAAAAAATTTCCATCCTTGTTTGAGCCAGTTCATGGTTCAGCTCCTGATATTGCAGGAAAAGGAATTGCTAACCCAATTGGGCAAATTTGGTCTGGTGCGATGATGTTAGATTATTTGGGTGAAAAGGAAGCTGCAGATAATATTGTAAAAGCAATAGAGAAAACTTTATCTGACGACGAGTCTCGAACAAAAGACCTTAAGGGAAACAGCAATACAGTACAGTGTGCTGACTCAGTTTTAGCAAATTTATAAATTTTAAGTGGGGCGTTCTGTTGCAAGGTGCCCCGGACCCCTGCTTTTTAATTAACCGAAGTTAATTAAGCAGCAATAGCGTAACTTTCGTTAGCATTTAAAATGTAGCCCGTCACAGCGGAACAATACTGAACGAAAGAAAAGCTTTTAGACATCTGTCGAGCCTATTTCACCCCCATGAGTTGTAAATGGTGGAGGTGCAGGGTACCGCCCCCTGGTCCAAAATGTTTATTACGAATTTCGTTTATCGTTATAGTTGGAAAACCAACATCAATAATATAAAACTTTCTGAAACTGATTCAAAGATAAATCGTAAATGAAACTTACAGAGCAACAAAATCAAGAAATAGCTGATCAAAAAGCCCAAGAATATCCAACCAAAAGAGTAACCTCTCCAGAATTAGAAAAAATTCTTTATGATGCGATTCCTATATTGGATCATGGTTTTGTAAGAGTGGTGGATTATATGGGTGATGATAGTTCTATCGTTCAGTCAGCTAGAGTTTCTTATGGAAAAGGAACTAAAAAAGTTTCAACTGATGAAGGGTTGATTAAATATTTAATGAGGCATTGGCACAGCACTCCATTTGAAATGTGCGAAATTAAATACCACGTAAAGTTACCAATCTTTATAGCAAGACAGTGGATTAGACACAGAACTGCAAATGTTAATGAGTATTCTGCAAGATATTCTATTCTAGATAAAGAGTTTTACATTCCTGAAAAAGAACAATTGTCTGCACAGGCCACTAACAACAGGCAAGGAAGAGGTGATTTGATCACAGGAGATCAGGCTGATGAAGTCCTTAAAATTTTAAAAGACGATTCTATACGAACGTATGACAATTATGAAAAAATGTTGAACGAAAGGTTTGATGGAACAGTTATTGATGAGGGCAAATCTGGTTTAGCAAGAGAGCTTGCAAGAATGAACTTAACTTTAAATTCATATACTCAGTGGTACTGGAAAACAGACTTGTTAAATCTGTTAAATTTTTTATTTCTTAGAGCGGATAGTCATGCGCAATATGAAATTAGAGTATATGCAGAAGCTATGTTGGAGACGGTAAAAAAATGGGTTCCCATCACACACTCTGCATTTTTAGATTATAGAGTAGGAGCAGCGCATGTTTCTTCCAAAGGATTAAAAATTGTAAAATCTATGATTAGTGGAAAACAAGTTTCTTATGAAGATTCTGGTCTGGGTAAAAGAGAGTGGAATGAATTAATGGAAACTCTTGAGCTTAAAGATAAGCTTATTTAATTTTTTCTGAAATCTTTTTAGCAATTCCAAGTATTTTGTTTGCTGTTTTGCTATCTTTAACGAACTCCATATAAGGCTCCCCTTTATCAGCACCTTCTCTCAATCCTATTTCAATTGGAATAGTTCCAAGCAAATCAATATTTAAATTTTTTGACATTTTTTGTGCACCACTTTCACCAAAAATAAAGTGTTCTTTCCCATCACCTGAAGTGAAGCTGCTCATATTTTCAATGATTCCTAAAATATTAACATTAGTTTTTTGAAACATTTTAATTCCACGGTTTGCATCTAATAGTGCAACTTCCTGAGGAGTAGAAATTACTACTGCGCCATCAATTTGAATTTCTTGAGAAAAAGTTAATAGGGCATCTCCAGTTCCAGGGGGTAAATCAATAACTAAATAATCCAAATTATCCCAAAGAACATTGGTGGTGAAAGTTTTGATAGCGCTGATAACCATGGGTCCTCTCCAAATCATAGCCGTATCTTGATTGACCATGAATCCAATAGACATGCATTGAAGTCCGTATTTTGAAATGGGAATTAAGTTTTTTCCGTCTTCACTTTTTGGTTTGTCGGAGATCCCAAGCATTTGTGGAAGGGAAGGACCATAAATATCCGCATCTAATATTCCCACTTTGTAATTTAATTTTTTTAAAGCAATAGCTAAATTAACTGCGATGGTGGATTTTCCTACGCCACCTTTAGCACTTGAAATTGCAATAATCTTTTTAACGCCATTAATAGGTAGTTTTAATTTTTTAGAACCAGGAGAAATCTTATCTACAAACTCCTTGCTCAAATTTACTGATTTTGCGTCCATTTGCCCTTGTAATTTTATTTTAAGTAACTATCTTCTACTATATTAGTTACATCAATAAATTTTAAATTTATCAATGATTAAAAATATTTTAAATATGGTTCAATCTCCTTGGGGCAATGGCGGAAATAACGACGGTCCCAGTCAGGGTTCTGGAGGTGGCGGACAAAGACCGCCTAGCATTGATGATCTAGCTGATCAGTTTCAAAACTCAATAAAAAAAATGTTTCCAGGAGGAGCGAATGTTCCCGGAGGAAAAAAGCCAATCGGATTATTTATTATTATTGCTTTAGCCTTGTGGCTTGGAAGTGGATTTTACAGAGTACTGCCTGATGAGCAGGGTGTGGTTTTAAGATTTGGAAAGTTTGTTAATTTAACTCAACCAGGTTTAAATTATCACTTACCCTTTCCAGTAGAAACAGCGCTTACTCCCAAAGTTACCAGAGTAAATAGAATAGATGTTGGTTATAGATCGGCATCAGATACTGGACGGGCTACTAGTATTGCAGATGTCCCAGAAGAAAGTCTAATGTTAACGGGTGATGAAAATATAGTCGATATAAACTATTCTGTTTTTTGGTTAATTAAAGATGGGGGAAAATTTATTTTTAATATTCAGGATCCAGAAGAAACAGTAAAAAGTGTTGCCGAAACTGCAATGAGAGAAGTAGTTGCAAGAAACCCAATTCAAACAGTTTTAACTGGCGGAAGAGCTCGAATTGAAATTGACACACAAAAAATTATGCAAGAAATTTTAGACTTTTATGAATCTGGAATTCAAATCACACAAGTTCAAACGCAAAAAGCAGATCCTCCAAAAGAGGTGATAGATTCATTCAGAGATGTTCAGGCTGCTAAAGCTGATAAAGAACGATTACAAAACGAAGCTGATGCTTACGCAAATGACGTTATACCGAGAGCTCGAGGAGAAGCTGCACAGATTGTTCAGCAAGCTGAAGGTTATAAACGACAAGTAGTTGCTTCTGCAGAAGGTGAAGCAAGTAGATTTCTTGCAATTTATGACGAGTATAAAAATGCAAAAGCAGTAACTCAAGAGCGTATGTACCTAGAGACTATGGAAAAAGTATTAGCGGGTATTGATAAAATTATTATAGATCAAAAATCAAGCGGCGGTGTGGTTCCTTATTTGCCTTTGCCAGAGCTTGGAAAAAAGAGAAGTGAGAAAAAATAATGAGTGAAAAAAAATTAAAAATATTATTACCTATTATCGGAGTACTTGCTTTCATTAGTTATACGACGATGTTTACGGTTAATGAAATTCAACAAGCTATTATCTTGCAATTCGGTGATCCAAAAAGAGTTATTCAAAAAGCAGGACTTAACTTTAAGATTCCTTTTGTCCAAAACGTTGTATTACTTGATAAGAGAATTTTAAATTTAGATGCTCCATCAGAAGAAATTATTGCGTCTGACCAAAAAAGATTGATAGTAGATGCGTTTGCAAGATTTAAAATTAAAGATCCTTTAAAATTTTATATTTCAGTTGGAAATGAAAGGGTAGCTAGATCAAGGTTATCGACCATTATTAACTCTAGAATAAGAGGTGTTTTGGGTAATGAAGAGCTTGCAACTTTGGTCTCCAAAGAACGAGGAAGACTCATGGACAAAATTACTCAAGATGTAAATGCGGAAGCATCTAAGCTTGGGATAGAGATTATTGATGTAAGAATTAAAAGAGCAGATCTTCCTCAACAAAATAGTGAAGCTGTTTACCGAAGAATGCAAACAGAACGTTTAAGAGAAGCAAAAGAATTTAGAGCAGAAGGAGCTGAGATTGCTCAAACTGTAAGATCTACTGCTGATAAAGAAGTTACTATTATTCTGGCAGAAGCTAATAAAAAATCTGAAATCCTAAAAGGAGAAGGTGACGGAAAAAGAAATAAAATATTTGCAGATGCTTTTGGAAAAGATCCTAATTTCTTTAGTTTTTACCGTGCAATGCAATCGTATGAAAAATCACTTATTGGTGGTGAAACTTCTTTAATATTATCTCCTGATAGTGAGTTCTTTAGATTTTTCGGAAAATCAGGACTAAGTCTTATCAAAAAATAATCTGTTAGCATGAAAGAGTTTGGCATAGCCATTGGTCTGCTTTTAGTGATTGAAGGATTGTTATATGCCATGTTTCCAAGCGCAATGAAAAGCATGTTAAATACCATGAAGGATTTGCCTATTCCTAAACTTAGATCTGGCGGACTTATTTTTGCCTTATTGGGATTTATTATAGTTTGGTATATAAAAAGATAAATTATGATGAAAAATTATTTAATAAATAAAAAATTTATTTTTACTTTTGTTTTTTTATTCTTATCCATTTTATTTTTTAGCAACCACTCTTTTGCCAAAGACGCTCCCTCTAGTTTTGCAAATTTAGCAGAAAAATTAATGCCCTCAGTTGTAAATATATCTGCAACAAGTGTAGTAGAAACAAGACCACAATCGCAACAGCCATTTCCTTTCCAGTTTCCACCTGGATCGCCTTTTGAAGATTTCTTTAAAGAATATAATCAACAACAGAAAACGCCACAAAAAAGAAAATCAACGGCGCTTGGATCTGGATTTGTGATCAGTGAAGATGGCATTGTGATTACTAACAATCATGTTATTCAAGGATCTGAGGGAATTATAGTCAGATTTACGAATAAAAAAGAATACAATGCAAAATTAATTGGAACAGATCCTGTAAGCGATATTGCTGTTTTGCAAATACAATCTAAAGAAAAATTTAAACCAGTGCCACTTGCAGACTCAAGCAAAGCAAGAGTAGGAGATTGGGTGCTAGCCATTGGAAATCCTTTTGGTCTTGGTGGAACAGTTACGGCAGGAATTATTTCTGCAATTAATAGAGATATCAACATAGGTAGATACGATAATTTTATTCAAACCGATGCTTCTATTAACCAAGGAAATTCCGGCGGACCTTTATTTAACATGGATGGAGAAGTAGTTGGAATTAATACAGCAATTTTTTCAAACTCAGGAGGTTCTGTTGGAATCGGATTTGCCATTCCATCTAGCTTTGCTAAAAATGTAGTGAAACAACTTAGAGATTACGGAGAAACTAGACGAGGTTGGTTAGGCGTTAGAATTCAAGAAGTTACGAAAGAAATTGCTGACAGCTTAGGAATGAAAGAGGTAATTGGAGCTTTAGTTGCAGATGTAAACGAGAAAGGACCGGCTAAAAAAGCTGGAATTCAAAATGGAGATGTTATTATTGAATTTAATGGAATTAAAATAGATTCTATGAGAGTGCTTCCCAAGGTAGTCGGAGAAGCTCCGGTCGGTAAAGCAGCGACTTTAAAAATTTGGAGAAATAAGAAAATACTAACTAAAAAAATTGTACTTGGCAGACTAGAAGATACAGAGCAATTCAAGAAAAAATCCAAGCCTAAAGAAGAAGAAAATAAGGAAGAGGATACTTTATTAAAAGCTTTAGGAATTAAAGTTCGTGACGTAACTAATAAGGATGTCACTAGTCGAAAATTGACTACCGGCATAAGTGGAGTTGTTATTCAGGAAATTAAAACAGAGGGTGCTTTATCCGATTCACCCATTCAAGTAGGAAACATCATTATCGGTTTGCAAAATGAGAAAGTAAAAAATGTATCCGATCTTGAAAGTAAACTAAAAAAATTGAAAAAATCTAAAAACACTTCTGTTTTATTAACGATTATAGATTCTCAGAATAGAAGTAGATTTGTTGGTGTGAAAATTAAATAATTCACACTTCATGCAAGCTAAAATAATTTTAATTTCCGGTCCTACCGCCTCAGGAAAGTCTAAGCTTGCGATTGATATTGCCAAAAAATTTAAAGGAGAGGTCGTGAATGCGGATAGTATGCAAGTCTATAAAGAAATTAAAATTTTATCTGCCAGACCAGCCGATACTAAAAAAATTAAACATCATTTATATGGATTTGCAAGTGTCAAAAAAAAATTCTCTACAGGTCATTGGTTAAAATTAGTAGATAAAAAAATTCAAGAAATTGTTAAAAAAAATAAAACACCAATCATTGTGGGAGGAACCGGTCTTTACTTTAAATCATTGATAAATGGTATGGCAAAAATACCAATTATATCCAAAACTATTAGAGAGCAAGTTATAAAAATTCATTCCAAGCTTGGTAATCATTCTTTTTATAAAAAATTAATATCTTTAGACCCGGAATGTAAAAAAAATCTTAAACCTTCAGACCCACAAAGAATGATCAGGGCTTATGAGGTTTTTTTAAAAACAAAGAAATCTTTTTATCAGTGGCAAAAAGAAACGAAATCCAACTATGCAAAAGAAACATTTATTAAAATAGCACTGAATCCAGATAGGCAGCATTTGCACAATGAGATTGTTAGACGTTCTAAACAAATAGTTAATCCAAAATCTATTCTAGAGGTAAAAAGATTTTCTAAACTTAAGGTGAACAAAAGACTGCCAGCTAACTTTATTATTGGAATTAATGAAATAAATGACTATTTGCAAAATAAAATTACCAAAGAAATTCTTCATGAAAGAGTTATTATTCGCACCAGACAGTACGCTAAAAGACAATTTACATGGCAAAGAGGTCAAATGCAGGACTGGAATCGATTTGACGAAGTCAATTATTCTAAATTATTAAAAAAAATTTCAATATTGCTATCTAAAACTTGACCAGAAGTCTTAGAAAGATAAATTCAATTTTTAGGAGATTTCTATGAGCACGGAATTGACCGGTGCGGAGATAGTTTTTAAGGCTCTGACCGATCATAAGGTTGAATATATTTTTGGTTACCCAGGAGGAGCGGTGCTTCCTCTGTATGATCAGCTATCTAAGCAAAAAAAAATAAAGCATATATTAGTTCGACATGAACAAGGTGCAGGACATGCTGCAGAAGGGTATGCTAGGTCTACTGGAAAACCTGGTGTAGTTTTAGTTACTTCAGGACCAGGCGCTACGAATATGGTTACAGCATTAACTGATGCGTATATGGATTCTATTCCTTTAGTTTGTATTACGGGACAAGTTCCCACTCACTTAATTGGTACAGACGCATTCCAAGAATGTGACACCACTGGAATTACAAGACCCTGCACAAAACACAATTGGTTAGTCAAAGATGTGAATCAAATTGCAGAAACAATACATAAGGCTTTTCGTATTGCAACAACAGGAAGACCAGGACCCGTATTAATTGATATCCCAAAAGATATTCAGTTTAAAAAAGGAATTTATCAATCAGAAGAAAAAATTGAAATTGATAGCTATCGTCCAAATTACAAAGGAGATCCCGATCAAATTGAAAAAGCGGTAGAGATGATATCGCAGGCAAAAAAACCTATTTTTTATACAGGAGGAGGAGTAATTAATGCAGGAGAAAAAGCATCTGAAATTCTTCGGGAGTTAGTTTTTGCAACTGGATTTCCCATCACTTCTACTTTGCAAGGTTTAGGATGCTATCCGGGAGAGGACTCTCAATTTTTAGGAATGTTAGGAATGCACGGAACCTTTGAAGCAAATAATGCCATGCATGATTGCGATCTAATGATTAACATTGGAGCAAGATTTGATGATCGTATTACCGGAATGGTTAGTAAGTTTTCTCCCAACTCAAAAAAAATTCATATTGATATAGATCCTTCTTCTATTAATAAAATTGTAAAGGTGGATGTTGCTATTGTTGGTGATGCCCAAAGCATAATGAGCACTATGCTTGAAATTATTAAAAAAAAATACCCAGGATTTAAAAATTCGAATAAAGAAAAAATTAGTGACTGGTGGAAACAAATTGAAAAGTGGAGAGAAAAAAAATCTCTTTCATTTAGAGAAGATAAAAAAACTATTTTACCTCAGTATGCTGTTCAGAGACTGTATGAGTTAACTAAAAATCAAGATACCTTCATTACAACCGAAGTGGGCCAGCATCAAATGTGGGCAGCACAACATTATAAATTTAGTAAACCTAACAGATGGATGACATCTGGTGGATTGGGTACTATGGGGTATGGTTTGCCAGCTGCAATAGGTGTTCAAGTGGCTCATCCAAAAAGACTAGTAATAGATATTGCAGGTGAAGCTTCTATTTTAATGAACATTCAAGAGCTTTCAACAGCTGTTCAATACCGACTTCCTGTAAAAATATTCATCTTAAACAATGAATACATGGGTATGGTGAGGCAGTGGCAAGAGTTGCTGCACGATAAAAATTATTCAGAAAGTTATTCGGAAGCTCTTCCAGATTTTGTAAAACTTGCAGAAGCGTATGGGGCAGTTGGAATTCGCGCTAGTAAGCCAGATGAGTTAGATGAAAAAATTAAAGAAATGATTGATGTAGATAAGCCAGTTATCTTTGATTGTCGTGTTACGAAGGAAGAAAATTGCTTTCCAATGATACCTTCAGGAAAAGCTCATAATGAGATGATACTGGGACCAGATGATGATGATGTAATTACAGAAGAAGGAAAGGTATTAGTTTAATGTCAAAATCAGCCTATCCAATCAAAACAGAAGAAGAGAAATTTGAGAAAGTAGTTATTGTTGCTTGGGTAGATAATGAGGCAGGAGTGCTAGCTAGGGTTTCTGGTCTTTTTTCTGGAAGAGGCTACAATATTGAATCACTTGCAGTTGCCAAGGTGGATGAGGAAAGAAATATTTCTAGAATTACAATTGCTACTAATGGAACCAAGTCTGTTATTGAGCAAATCAAAGCGCAATTATTGAAGTTAGTACCTGTTCACAATGTGTCTGACTATAAAATTGATGATCAATCTATTTTTAGAGAATTGACACTAATAAAATTTATAGGAGACAAAGAGCTATTGAGTAAGGCTGAGAAAATTTGTGTTGACTTTAAAGGTGAGTTTTTAGATAAAACTCCACAGTCATTTATTGTTCAAATTGTAAACACAAGAAGAGACATTGATGATTTTATTAAGAAAGCAAAACCATTTGGGTTAGCCAGTATTACTAGAAGTGGTCCTTTAGCCATGTCCAAGGGACCGATAACCACGAAAGATAACAAAGGAAAAGTTTTATGAAAATGTTTTACGAAAAAGATGCTGATGTAAATTTAATAAAATCAAAAAAAGTAGCTATTATTGGTTTTGGTAGCCAGGGTCATGCCCACGCTCTTAATTTGAAGGATAGTGGAGTAACTGAAATTGTAGTGGCTCTTCGTGAAGGTTCTTCTAGTATTAAAAAAGCTGAACAAGCTGGCTTAAAAGTCATGAACATTTCTGATGCAGCAGAATGGGCAGACGTAGTAATGATTTTAGCTCCAGATGAATTGCAGTCAGGTATTTACAAAAATCATATTGAACAAAGAATGAAACAAGGATCCAGTTTAGCTTTTGCGCATGGTTTAAATATTCATTACGATTTAATTAAATCGAGAGATGACTTGGATGTGTTTATGGTTGCTCCTAAAGGACCAGGTCATTTGGTAAGAACAGAATTTCAAAAAGGGGGAGGAGTTCCTTGTTTAATGGCAGTTCATAAAGATAGTTCAGGCAAAGCAAGAGACTTGGCTCTTTCGTACGCTTCTGCTATTGGAGGAGGAAAGTCGGGAGTTATCGAAACTACTTTTAAAGATGAGTGCGAAACAGATCTATTTGGTGAACAGGCAGTTTTGTGTGGTGGAGTTGTTGAGTTAATTAAAAACGGATTCGAAACTCTTACAGAAGCAGGGTATCCACCTGAAATGGCTTACTTTGAATGTTTGCATGAAGTAAAGCTTATTGTGGATCTTATTTACGAAGGTGGAATTGCAAATATGAATTATTCAATCTCTAATACTGCAGAGTATGGCGAATATGTTTCGGGCAAAAAAATTATCGATAGCAAAACTAAAGAAAGAATGAAAGAAGTTCTAAATGACATTCAATCTGGAAAATTTACTAAAGACTGGATGAAGGAAAATGAGAACGGACAAAAAAACTTTCTACAAATGAGAAAAGATCTTGCAGACCATCCGATTGAAAAAGTGGGTGAGAAGCTAAGAGGAATGATGCCTTGGATCTCGGACAATAAAATTATTGATAAGGATAAAAACTAGAATAAGCTCATTTTTCTTTCTTTTTTAGTAACTAGGCTATAATAACACAATACAATTTATGCGTTAAAAGTAGATTTTTTCGTAAAGCTTTATTACATTGTGGCCATGGACAAAAACCAGATTATTATATTTGACACTACTCTTAGAGATGGTGAGCAATCTCCTGGAGCTTCTATGAGCTTAGAAGAAAAGGTTCAGATTGCAAAAGCATTTCAAGATTTGGGTGTGGATGTTATGGAAGCTGGATTTCCAGCAGCTTCTCAAGGTGACTTTGAAGCTGTTTCGGAAATTAGTAAAATTTTAACAAAAACGATTCCCTGTGGTTTGGCAAGATCTTTAAAAAATGATTTAGACAAATGTTACGAGTCATTAAAGCATTCTAAGCATTTTAGAATTCATACTTTTATTGCTACCAGTGATCTTCATATGAAGCACAAGTTGCAAAAAACACGTGAAGAAGTGTTAGGCTTAATTAAATTTAGTGTTGAGTATGCAAAAAAATTTACACCTGATGTTGAGTGGTCACCGGAAGATGCAACTAGAACAGATTCTGATTTTTTATGCAAAACTGTAGAGTTGGCAATTAAATCTGGAGCAACTACTATTAATATTCCAGATACGGTTGGTTACGCAACTCCTTCAGATTACGAAAGAATTATTAAAGATTTATATAACCGAGTTCCCAACATAGACAAAGTAGTCGTTTCTACTCATACCCATAATGATTTAGGATTGGCAGTAGCAAATGCTTTGGCAGGTGTGGCAGCAGGTGCAAGGCAAGTAGAATGTACTATTAACGGTATTGGAGAGAGAGCTGGTAATGCTGCTTTAGAAGAAGTGGTAATGGCCATTAAAACTAGAAACGATTTAATGCCATACACAACTAATATTAATACTAAAAAAATTAGCCCTTGTTCAAAATTATTATCTAGTACCATTGGTTTTCCTGTTCAGTATAATAAAGCCATTGTAGGAAAGAATGCCTTTGCCCATGAATCTGGAATTCACCAAGACGGAATGTTAAAAAATAAAAATACTTATGAAATCATGACTCCAGAAAGTGTTGGGGTAAGCAAGTCTTCTCTTGTAATGGGAAAGCATTCTGGTCGACATGCATTTAAAGAAAAATTAATTGTATTGGGATATCCTAATTTTGACGAATCTAAAATTGACGAGGCATTTAAAAAATTTAAAGACCTGGCTGATAAAAAGAAACATGTATTTGATGATGATATAGCAGCTTTAGTTGACGATGAATTAATGAACGATAAAAATGTCATCAAGTTGGTTTCCTTAGATGTATTTGCCGGAACTAAGGGTCAAAAAGCAGTTTTAGAACTTGATGTTTATGGAACTATTTCAAAAACAGAACAGTCTGGAGATGGACCTGTAGATTCTATTTTTAAAGGTATTAAAGAATTGTTCCCCCATGAAGCGCACTTACAATTATATCAAGTTCATGCTGTGACTGAAGGTACAGATGCACAAGCAACGGTTAGCGTTAGAATTGAAGAAAAAGGAAAAATTTCTGTAGGCCAAGCAGCAGACACAGATACATTGGTAGCCTCTGCAAAAGCTTATATTAATGCTTTAAATAAGTTAATAATTAAAAGAAAAAGAACAGCACCAAACGAAGAGTTTTCAACTGCTATTTAACAAGAAAGGATAAAGAATGTTTAATAAAATAATGTCAATGTGGTCAACCGATATGGCAATAGATTTGGGTACGGCTAATACTTTAGTGTATGTAAAAGGAAGAGGCATTGTCTTAAACGAACCTTCTGTAGTTGCTATCATTAATGACAAGGGAAAAAACACAGTTCTTGCAGTTGGAGAAGATGCCAAGCAAATGCTAGGAAGAACTCCCGGAAGTATTCAGGCTATACGTCCATTAAGAGACGGTGTGATTGCAGACTTTGTGGTTACGGAAGAAATGATTAAGCATTTTATTAAAAAAGTTCACAAAAGATCAGCATTTGCTAATCCTAGAATTATTATTTGCGTTCCTACAGGATCTACCCCTGTTGAAAGAAGAGCCATTCAGGAAGCGGCACATGCGGCAGGTGCTAGAAAAGTACAACTTATTGAAGAGCCAGTAGCAGCTGCTATTGGAGCTGGATTGCCAATTTCAGAACCAACTGGTTCTATGATTGTAGATATTGGAGGAGGCACTACAGAAATTGCCGTATTATCTTTGGGAGGAATTGTTTACTCAAAATCTTTACGATTAGCGGGCGATGCTTTGGATCATGCAATTATCACTTTTATGAGAAAAAGATTTAATTTACTTATTGGAGAATCTACAGCAGAAAAAATTAAAAAAGAAATTGGCTCTGCCATTCCATCAAATTCAGAAAATACCTACATCATGAAGGGAAGAGATGTAAGAACAGGCGTTCCTAAGGAAGTTAAATTGACAGAAAAAGATACAGCAGAAGCATTAGCACCTGTCGTAAGTCAAATCATTGCAGCAATTAGAGAGGCCTTAGAAAATACACCCCCTGAACTAGCGGCAGACCTAGTAGATATGGGTATGGTTTTAGCTGGTGGTGGAGCATATCTAAAAAATTTAGATAAACTAATAGCAAAGGAAACAGGATTGCCAGTATCTATAGCTGAAGATCCTTTGTCTTGTGTTGCAATCGGAACTGGAAAAGCATTAGAACAAGAAGGAATATTTTCTGCAATGTTAACTGAGTACTAAAAGTTAAATGAATGCAAAAAATAGTTGGTTTGAACAAAATAATCTAAGAGTTTTTTTATTATTTTCTGTTACATGTTTATTTATTTATTTAGATAATTTTAATCAAAAATACTTTAAAAACACAAAAGCAGTTATTAATGACTCCATTGCCTACTCTAGTTACATCATTACTTGGCCAATCAAGGAAGCTTTAAATATACCTGGCTACGTTATGCACATTGTTACACTTAACAAAGAAAATGAACAAATACGTATTTTACAAGAAGAAAAACAAAAATTAATTACAGATAATAAATTCTTGATAGACGAGAATAAAAAAATTCAAAGATTTATTCAAGAAGAGAAAATATACCAAAATGAAACCATTCCAGCCAAGGTAATTTTGAGAGTAAATGCAATCACAGCAAGCTCAATGACTATTAACAAAGGGGCAGGAGATGGAATGAAAATTGGAAATCCAGTGGTAAAAAACAATAATTTGATAGGACAGATAGAGGAAGTAAATTACAAGTCATCCAGAGTAAAGCTATTGAATGATATTAATAGTAACATACCTGTTTTAATAGGAGAGTTATTAACCCAAGCTATTTTTTCAGGAGATCCCAGCTCTAAGAGCAAATTTAATATTCAATATTTGCCTAAAAATTTTCTATTGAAGAGTGGAGATAGCATTTACACTTCTAATATAGATGGGATTTTAAAAAAAGGTATTTTAGTTGGAACAGTTTCTGATGTAAAATATGATGAGAGTATCGAAAAGCAAAGTTATAGCATAAACTTTAATTACGAACTGCATCAAACAGATTATGTTTCTGTTTTCATTAACTAGTCATGATTGGAAGAAAAAACAATTATCTGGAATTTTTAGGCATAGCGATAGTTCTGATGTCAATCTGGAGCACTACTCTTTTTGCACAATTTTCATTAAATCTAAATTTTTATAAATTTTTTAATATGACATATTTGTTGATATATTTTTTTACATTTAACAATTATAAATATTTTTCTTTTTTTTCCATGTTTATCTTAGGTCTTATTACAGATTCAATTTCTGGAATTCCATTTGGAACTTCTTCCTTAGCTTATATGACGATTTATAAAATAGCAGTTTTTCAAGAAACAATTAAATTAAGAACTAATTTTTTTGCAGAATGGATTGCCTTAGGAATAGCTCTCTTCATTGCTTACGCCGCAATTCTAATTGTTCTTTATCTGAGTGGGGGATCTTTTGAACCGCTAGTTCATATATATAACTTTATAGGATCTTTTATTTTATACCCATTTATTTGGCTTGTCTTAAAACTCTTACTTATTAAGCTTAGTGATAGGAAAATAAATGACTAAAATAGAAAAGAAAAGACTTTTAAATTTTTTACTGAAGCAAAAATCTTCTTTCAGCTTTTCAAGGTTAAAAGAATTGGACTTGGTAAAAAAAAACAAGAACTGCCGCTACTTAGATAATAAAGAAATAGTGTTTATAATGCTTTCATTTTATTTTGAAGAAAATCTTAAACAACTAGACTTGCTGATTCCTAAAATTAAAAGAATCAAAAGCACCACAGCTAAAATTAAACAATTTCTACAATATCAATTAGAATCAGATTTTAAAAATAAGAATTTTTTAAAAAAAAGCTTTTTATTTCTAGTCACCGAAAAAAAAGTGTCTCAAATTTTAGATTATTTTTTTTCGACCAGTAGCAAAATGTGGGGTCTAGCAGGTGACACAGCAACAGACATTAATTACTATTCTAAAAGATTAATATTATCCTCAATCTATTCAAAAATTTTTATCAAAATGCTAAATCTTTCTAATTATTCAACAGGGCTTATTGAGGAGGATATTCAAAACTCTCTAAAAAAAGTAAAGCAATTTAATGATTTTAAATCCAAAATTTGTTCGGCTGATATCCTATCTATAATTAAAAACTTTAATTTTGGCTCAAAAGAAAAAGGTCGAGGATTTTAAGTTTCTTAATCAACTATCTTTTGTATCGAGAAGAGTGGTTATGTGGCCCATTTTTCTTTTATCTTTAATTTCTTTTTTTTGATAATCAAACAAGAATTGATTTTTGTTAAGTAGTTTTCCTCGGTATTCATTAATTTCATCGCCTATAATATTGACCATCTTTGCATCAGATTTTTTTTGTAGTTCAATTTTTTCTAAACCGCATACAGCTCTCACATGATTTTCAAATTGACTGATATTAAAAGCATTGATTGTTAAATGCCCAGAGTTGTGCACTCTGGGTGCAATTTCATTTACATATAACTTATTTTCCTTATCTATAAAAAATTCAACACACATAGTTCCTGTATATTTTAACTTTTCTGATATTTTTTTTGCTATAGTTTTTGCCTCATCACATATTTCTGAGTTAATATTAGCTGGAATAACCGAGGTATTCAAAATTTGTTCTTTGTGTATATTTTCTATAGGTTCAAAAATTGACAAGCCTCCATCTGAATATCTTGTTATAATTACAGAAATTTCTTGTTTTAGATCAATAAACTTTTCCAATATATAATCAGATGAAAAACACCAATCATCTTTCACATCTTCCATACTGCTAATAACATGTTGCCCCTTGCCATCATATCCAAGTGTACAGGTTTTTAAAATTCCAGGTAATAGATTCTGATTGTTCTCTATATCTATTTTGGATTTAATAAATGTGTATGAAGTTGTTGCAATCCCTAAAGTTTTAAGGAAATTTTTTTCTGTAAATCTATTTTGAACAATTTTATTAATGTTTGGGTCTGGATTAATTTTAGTAATAGCTGAAATTTGTTCTAGAATTTCAAAAGGAATATTTTCAAATTCAAAAGTAACATAATCACACGATTTAGCGAATTTTTCTAAAGCTGAAGAATTTTTGTAATCAGAATGCACAAAGGTATCACAAAAGTTTTGAGCAGGGGCGTGTAGATCGTCTGTTAGAATCGTAGTTGAAATATTAAGTTTTTTGGCAGCCTGACAAAGCATACTTCCCAATTGTCCACCACCAATAATACCTAGAATTGGCTTGTCTGAACTCATTAATTAGGTTTTTTTTTAACAGAATTGGTTTGTTTGTTTCTCCAAAGAACTAAGTTTTTTTTAACTTTTTTATTTTCAAGAGCAATAATGGAGGCTGCCATGATTCCAGCATTGATAGCTCCATCCTCTCCAATGGCAACTGTTCCTACGGGAATACCTTTTGGCATTTGAACAATTGATAGCAAGCTATCCAATCCTTTTAATTTTTTACTTTCAATAGGAACGCCTATTACTGGCAATGTACTCATAGATGCAATCATACCAGGTAAATGTGCGGAGCCACCAGCTCCAGCAATGATAACTGAGTAATTTTCTTTTTCAGCACTTTTGGCAAACGCATACATTCGATCTGGAGTTCTGTGTGCGGAAATTATCTTAGCATCAAACTTTACCTGAAGTTTTTTTAAAGTTTCCGTACAGAATTTCATGGTTGGCCAGTCTGATTTACTGCCCATTATGACGGCGACTTTTGGACTGGAATTTTTTTTTGTTTTCACGGAAAAAAGTCTCCTATTCAGAAGGATTGGCTTGTTTAGCTTTTTCTTTTTCTTTCTTTTTTTCTTTTTCAATTCGTTCTTGTTTTTTTTTAGCCTTTTCTATTGCTGCAACTAAATCAGTTTGTGTACATAAATTTGCAGCAACTGGATCTTTTGGTGAAACATTGGACATGTTCCAATATTTTCTAGTCCTAATTCCCACTACAGTATTTTTAGTAGTTCCAACCAATTTACAAATTTGACTGTCTGCTAAATGAGGATAATTTTTTGTTAACCACGCAATTGCATTAGGTCGATCTTCTCTTTTTGCAATAGGAGTATATTTTGTTCCAACCATTTTTTTTACTTCGATATCCATATTTTTTTTCTTCATGGTCAAAGGTCTAGATGGATCTTCGGAGGATAATTGAATTTCTTCTCTAGTAAGCTGATTAGATAAAATAGGATTGTAAGCCTTTATACCTATAGCAACATCTCCATCTGCAATTCCTTTAATTTCCAACTCATGCAATCCAGAAAAATCTGCAATCTGTTTAAATGTTAGTGTTGTGTTTTCAATCAACCAAACAGCTGTCGCTTTTGGCATTAATGGTAGATTCATAAAAATTTAAGCCTTCTTTAAATTTGCAAATCTTTTATTAAATTTGCTTACTCTTCCTTTGTCTTGAAGCTTTTGAGTAACTCCCGTCCATGCCGGGTGAGATTTTGGATCAATATCGAGTTTCATAACATCACCATCTTTTCCCCATGTAGACATGGTTTCAAATTCAGTACCATCGGTCATTTGTACCTTAATGGGATGTAAGTTTGGGTGCACGTTTTTTTTCATAATAATAAGAGGGGTTTATAGCAAATAAGTGGAAATAAACAAGAAACTATACAAAAGGCAATTAAAGGGTTTTCGTTCGATTTAAATTAATAAAGAAATAAAAAATAGCCAATAGTGAGAGAAAAATTACATCAAAATAAAAATGATAATTTTTACCAAGATATAAAAACATAAGTCCAGCAAGAGGTTGTCCTAAAAACCTTGCTGCTGCTTGGGATGAATAAGCTGAACCCATGGCAAGCCCTCTAGAATCGGGGTTAGCATTTTTGGATATTAGACTATTTAAACAAGGATTTGAAACTCCAATCCCATAACAAAGCAAGATAACTGCAATAGGCATAAAGTATAGATTAGAAAATGGGATAATAAAAAATCCTAAAATTAAAGAAATGTAACCGCTTCGAATAATTATTACTTCATTCAAATATTTTAATAACACTCTCAACAACACTCCTTGAACTAAAATTTGAGTAAGCCCAGCAAGTAACATGACAAACCCTATTTCTTTTGGTCCCCAAACAAAAGTTTCCTGTCCCCAGATTGCTATAGTTCCCTCCATTCCTGAAAAAGTTAAATGAATACAAAATATTAGAAGAAAAAAGGGAAGTAAGTTTTTATTGGTAACAATATTTATTTGAGATCTAAATTTTTCAAATGAATAGCTGATCTTGTAGTCTTTTTTTTCTGTTAAACTTTCATCTAAAAAAAAGAAAACATAAAGTAAATTAATTAAATTAATAGAGCAGGCAAACCAAGCAACATTATGCAAAGAGTCTAATGTAAAGTTAGATCCTGCAATCAATCCTCCCACCAAGGGTCCAATGGTAAAGCCCAGTCCAAAAGCTACACCAAACATTCCCATCCCTTTGGCTCTATTTTTTTCATCAGTAATGTCAGCAATATAAGCCGTGCCCACTGAAACATTAGTTTTAAACAATCCAGCTATAAGTCTAGAAATAAATATAATCAATATAGTTCCACTTAAGGCCAAAATAATATTTGCAATCAATTCTGCAATACAATTCATAAGTAATAATGGTTTTCGTCCAAACTTATCTGAAAGACCTCCCCAAAAAGGAGATACAAAAAATTGAAAAAAAGAAAAAGATCCAAAAGCTAAGGTGATTATAAAAATATCACCACCATAGTTATTTATAAGAAAAGGAAGGGTAGAAATTAGTATTCCACTAAATGCAAGAACATCTAGGAATAAGAAAATGATAAATTTTATCATTTAATAGAAGATAATATTTTGGTAGTCTCGTTATCAAGTCTAGAGTTTGTTGCTAGTAATTGATTGTTTGTAAGATCAAAAGTTTTACCCCTGAAATCAGTAATCGTTCCACCAGCTTCTCTAACTATAATAAGCCCAGCAGCAATATCCCAATATTTTAAATTCTTGTGCCAAAAAATTTCAGCTCTACCTGCTGCAATATAAGCCAAATCCAAGGCAGCACTTCCTAACTTTCTTACTTGGTTAAAGTTGTTGCACATAGCAACGTACTCCTCATAAAAAATTTTCTTATTTGGTTCTGCATAAGCTGGCCCCCCAGTTAAGGCGATAGAATCAGCAACAATATTTCTTGAAGAGACTCGAATTCTGCTATTATTTAAGTAAGCACCGCGTCCTTTTTCAGCAAAAAACATTTCATTTTTAATAGGGTCAAAAATCATTCCTGCAATAACTTCATTATTTTTTTCTAGCCCTATAGAAATCGCAAAGTGGGGAATCCCATGTAAAAAATTATTAGTTCCATCAATAGGATCTATAATCCATGTAAACTCACTTTTTTTTTCTTTGGTAGTTCCACCTTCTTCAGCAATAAAATTATAACCTGGTCTTGCTCTTTCAAGCTCTTCAATAATGATTTCCTCAACTTTTTGATCAGTTTTAGTAACAAAGTCACCTGGACCTTTTTTAGAAACTTGAAGTTTTTCAATCTCTCCAAAATCACGGATGATTATCTTTGAAGCTTTAATACAAACTTTTTCTAAAATGTTAATTTCTGGTGACAGTAATGGCACTTAGCTAACCTTCTTCACATAGTCTCTGGAAGCAGATTCAATCACCACTTTATCTCCTTGATTAATAAAAGGAGGAACTTGAATTTTAATATTATTTTGAATCACAGCAGGTTTGTAAGAACTAGAAGCCGTTTGGCCTTTGACCACACCATCCGTCTCAATAATTTCAAACTCTAGGTGCTTAGGTAAATTAACTTTTAAAGGTTTATCTTCATAAAATTCAATGGCCACATCTAAATTTTCAGTCAATAAATCTTCATCTTCACCTATCAGCTCTTTTGTAATAGAAATTTGCTCATAATCTTTTGTATCCATAAAATATAAATTTTGTTCGTCACTATATAGAAATTGATAATTTCTTTCATCTAAGGAAGCTTTCTCAATAGTTTCATCAGATCTAAATCTTTCATTAAGTTTAGTTCCTTTAGTGATACTTTTTAATTCTACTTGATTAAATGCACCGCCTTTTCCAGGTTTTACATGCTGGGTTTTAATACAAAGATACAAATCATTCTTATGCTCAATGATATTTCCAGGTTTCATTTCAATTGCAGAAATTTTCATAATGAAGAGGGTAATACACTTTTTTTGCTTTTAAATAAATTACTTTAATCTATTCAGAGCTTGTAAGGGGTTGTATTTCTTATTTTTCCATACAAAACTAGAGCAAGCAATAAGATTGGCTCCATTTTTTAATAAAGGCTGGTAATTATGCTCATTGATTCCACCAATAGCAACGACTGGAACTTTAATTTTATCTTTTGCCCATTTTAACAAAGCTACCGTTGCATTAAATTTTGTCTTCTTGGTGCTGGTCTTATAAAACGATCCAAAAGCAATATATGAGGCACCTTTTTTTACTGAGCTCAAAGCTATTTTTTTAGAATTGTGACAAGTGACACCCACAATGTTTAGGGTTTTAAACTTTTTCTTTACTAAAGAAATTTCCCCATCTTTTTGACCGAGGTGGCAACCATCACAATTTAATAAAGAAGCTATTTCAGGAAAATCATTGATAATAATTTTTGTTTTTTTATTAACAATTTTTTTTATTTTTTTAATTTCTTGGACAAGTTTTTTTTTAGAAAGGTTCTTTAATCTTATTTGAAGATATTTGATACGTTTTGTTTTTAACAACTTTGGAAGAAAGTAATAAAAAGATTTATTGAGTGTGTTGGGAGTAATTAGATAAATATTTTTTTTTAACAATCTATTATGACAATACTTCTTTATCTTGCTTCCAGCTCCCTGTGGCTGCAAGACTGTTCATATAAGCTCTGTGGCTAAAAACAGATTGAGTAGCCTTTTTGTCGTGAATATTTTTTGCCCATTGTTTTAGAGCACCTTGTTGTAATGCTCTTCCATAAGAAAATGTAAATATTAACTTAGTGTCGTTTATTTTATTAATTTCATTGAGATTAGTAGTTGCCTCAAGTTCACTTTGGCCTCCTGATAGGAACGCAATACCAGGAACTTCTTTAGGAACATTATTTTTTAAGCACTCTAAAGTTTTGGCAGCAACAATTGCTGGTTCATTTTTTAATCCAGAGTCTGCTCCATTTAAAATCATATTTGGCTTCAGTACAATTCCTTGCATTTTAACCTTTTCATTTTTTAATTCTTGAAAACATTCTTTAAGAACAGCGGAAGTAACCTCAAAGCATTTGTTGATGTCGTGATTGCCATCCATCAACACTTCTGGTTCCACAATAGGTACCATGTTCGCTTCTTGAACCAGCGCCGCATATTTTGCAAGAGATTTTGCATTGGTGCTAATTGCATTTTGGCTAGGATAGTCTTTTGATATTTTGTACACAGCTCTCCACTTTGTAAAGCGAGCACCTAAATTATAATATTCTTTTAATCTTTCACTAAGACCAGTTAAACCATCTGTATATAATTCGTCAGGCGATCCATCTAAAGGTTTGGTACCAGCATCTACTTTTATTCCTGGAAGTATATTTTGTTTATTTAAAAGTTCAGGAATAGTATCCCCATTGCTGGACTTTTGTTTAATTGTTTCATCATAAAGAATAACTCCACTCACATAAGAACCTACTTTGTTAGAAGTGAATAATGTTTCTCTAAATCCTAATCTATTTTCTTCTGTAGAAGAGACCTTTACAGAATCTAATCTTTTAGTCATAGTTCCCGTGCTTTCGTCAGCAGCAAGAATTCCTTTTCCAGAAGCTAGCATTTGAAGGGCAATTTTTTCAATTTCCATGACAATAAACTATAAATTTAATTTTTAATTTCAAGAACTTTTAATCCCGGTAAAACTTTTCCTTCAAGCCACTCAAGAAAGGCACCTCCAGCTGTGGATATATAAGTAAATTCATTTTCTCGTTTAGATTTCTTTATTGCAGCAAAGGTATCACCACCTCCTGCAATTGAGACTAGTTTCCCTTGTTTTGTTAAGTCAGCAACAGTATTGGAAATTTCTTTCGTACCATTTGCAAAGCTATCCTTTTCAAAAAAACCAAATGGCCCATTCCAGAAAACAGTTTTAGATTCTTGTAGAATCTTAGAAATAGAGGCTATTGTTTCGGTTCCAATATCTAGAATCATTTCATCATCCTCTACCTGGTCTAAGGTTTTGTTTACTCCTTGGTCTTCAAATGTTTTTGCCGTGACTACATCAATAGGTAGTACTAATTTACAATTATTCTTAGAAGCTGTGGCAATAATGTTTTTAATTACAGAATCTATATTTTCCTCTATCTTAGATTTTCCTACTTGGAATCCTTGGAGTTTAAAAAAGTTATTTGCCATTGCGCCTCCAATAATCATGTAGTCTATTTTTGGCATAAGGGACGTGATTAAATCTATTTTAGTAGAGATTTTAGATCCTCCTATTAAGCAAGCCACTGGCTTTTGAGTGTCTGTAACAATTGAATTTAAAGCAGTCAGTTCTTGATGAATGGTTTCTCCAGCATAAGAATCTACAAATTGAGTAATTCCAAATATAGAGGCGTGTTTGCGGTGAGAACAAGAAAATGCTTCATTAATATAAATATCACAAAGATCTGCTAATTTTTTTGATAATTCATCACCATTTTTTTCTTCATTAGGATCAAAGCGTATATTCTCCAGCAAAAAAAGGTTTTTATTTTCAGATATTTTTTGTGAAATAATATTTTTAAAGTCTTCAGCAACAAAAACAATTTCTCTTCCAATAATTTTTTCTGCTTCAGATCGAATAGGTTCCAATGAGAATCCTTCTTTACCTTTTACCTGCGGTCTTCCTAAATGGGAGCACAAGATAACAACTGCACCTCTATTTAAAAGATCTTCAACTATAGTTTTTACTTTAGTTATTTTTGTTGAATCAGAAACGGCTTGGTTTTGCATGGGCACATTAAAGTCTACCCTCAAAAAAACTTTTAAATTTTTAATATCTTTATTTTTTTCTAGAAGCTTTAATTCCTGCATTAACTTGTTATTTTTTTAGGTACAATGCTAAGTCGACCATTCTATTAGAAAAACCCCACTCGTTATCATACCAAGCAAATACAGTTGCAATTTTATGGTCTACGACTTTGGTTAATAGAGTGTCCACAATAGAAGATCTTGGGTCATGATTAAAATCTGAAGAAACCAAGGGTTGGTCTGTTACACCTAAAATATTTTTTAGATAAGTTTTGCTAGCTTTTTTTAAAGCTAAATTAATAGATCTTTCATTTACTTTTCTTTTTGCAGTGAAAGAAAGTTGTACCAAGGAAACGTTGGGCGTGGGTACTCTTATAGATATGCCGTCTACTTTGTTCTTAAGGTTTGGTAAAATTAAAGACAATGAATTTGCAGCTCCTGTGCTGGTTGGTACTATTGCGTTGGGAGCGCTTCTTGCTCTCCTTAAATCTTTATGAGAATTGTCTAATAGTCTTTGATCGCTAGTATAAGAATGGATAGTAGTCATATATCCTTTTTCAATAGAAAAATTTTTATCCATCACATATGCTAAAGGCGCTAAACAATTGGTAGTGCAAGAAGCAACAGAAATAATTTTATCTTTAGCTTTTATTTTTTTTTCGTTTACTCCATATACAATAGTTTGATCAGCATTTTTGCAAGGAGCAGAAACCAAAACTCTTTTAGCCCCAGCAGTTAAGTGCTTAGATGACTGTTCTTTAGAGTTGAATTTTCCTGTACATTCAAAAACTGTATCAATACCTAACTTTTTCCAAGGAAGGTTAGTCGGATCGTTTTCATTGAATAAAATAATTTTTTGACCATTGACTGTGATGCTTTTTTTATCAAATTGAATAGAAGCATTTAAATTTCCATGTATGCTATCTTTTTCTAATAAAAAAGCGCTCGTTCCAGAATCGGCTCTATTATTAATAGCAACTACTTTGATACCTTTGGTTTTGTTTTCAATAATAGATCTTAGAACCATTCTTCCAATTCTACCAAACCCATTAATTGCAACTTTGTTCATTATTTTTGAATAATTTTTTTTGCTTGTTGTATTATATTATTACTCGTTAATTTAAAATGTTCATATATTTTTTTATATGGAGCGCTTTTTCCAAAGGTATCAATACCAAGTTCCACACCCTGATTTCCTGTATATTTTTTCCAACCCATGGTAGAGGCCGCTTCTATCGATATTTTGGCAGTAGTTTCTTCCAGTAGATTTTTTTTATAAGAACTTTCTTGCTGTTCAAATAATTCTTGGCACGGCATAGAGACTACTTTGCTATGGATGTTTTCTTTTGCCAGCTGTTGACTTGCCTCGACTGCAATTTCCACTTCTGAACCAGTCGCTATAATAGTTAAATTAATTTCTGGATTGCTTCGGTAAATTTCATAAGCACCGTATGAGCATTTATTTGTTTGATCATTGTTCGTTCTAAGTAATTTTAAATTTTGTCTTGTGAGAGAAAGAACACTAGGAGTGTTTGTTTGTCTTAATGCCAAATCCCAACATTCTATAGTTTCTATTGTGTCGGCTGGTCTAAATACATTCAAGTTAGGAATGGCTCTTAATCCAGCAATTTGTTCAACCGGCTGATGGGTCGGTCCGTCTTCTCCAAGACCAATAGAGTCGTGAGTCATGACATAGACAACACGCTGTTTCATTAAAGCAGATAGTCTAATGGATGGTTTGCAGTAATCGCTAAAAATTAAAAAAGTACCCCCGTAAGGAATAAGCTCTCCATGAAGAGCTATACCATTCATGATACCGCACATTGCATGCTCTCGAACACCATAGTGAATATAGCTACCCGCAAAATTCCCTGGCTTAATAATTTTTTGACTTTTTGTTTTTGTATTATTGGATCCAGCAAGATCTGCAGATCCTCCTATTAATTCTGGCATATGCACAGTTAATAGATTTAAAATATCTTCAGAAGATTTCCTAGTTGCTATAGGTTTAGATTCTTTTATTGCCATATTTTTAGCATCGGCAAAAAGTTTTGTTAGTTTTTGAGAATTCTTATCGGTTATTTTTTTTAATTTAGACCCTGCCTTTTTTTCCCATTTTTTTACTTCTTTTTTTCCGTTCTCACCAACACTTCTCCATTCTTGTAAAATTTCTTTTGGTATTTCAAACGGTGCATGTTTCCATTTTAGTTTTTTTCGAACCAGTTGTATTTCCTCATTTCCTAAAGGACTTCCATGCGCAGAAGACTTTCCTGATTTGTTTGGAGACCCAAAGCCAATAGTAGTTTTGCAAGCTATAACCGTAGGTCTTTTTGCATTTTGGCATTTTTTAACTGCTTTAAATATTTGCTTTTCATTATGACCATTTATGTCAATGTAATCCCATCCGTAAGCTTCAAGTCGTTTTTTATAATTATCTGATACTGTAAGACTAGTTGGACCATCTATAGAAATGGAATTGTTATCAAAAAACATGACTAGATTTTTCAACTTTAAATGGCCAGCTAAACTTAAAGACTCGTGACTTATACCCTCCATTAAGCAACCATCTCCTGCAACCACATAAGTTTTGTGATTATAAATATCTTTTCCTTTTTTCGATTTTAAAATTTCTTCTGAAATGGCAAAGCCAACCGCATTAGCAATACCCTGTCCAAGAGGACCGGTGGTAGTTTCAATACCAGTTCCTTTTTCATACTCTGGATGTCCAGCACAAATAGAATCTAGCTGTCTAAAATTTTTAATATCATTTAAAGAAACGCTTTTATAACCCGTTAAATGCAGAAGAGCATAAAGCAACATGGAGCCATGTCCCGCAGATAAAACGAATCGATCTCTATTAATCCAATCAGGTCTACTTGGATCAAATTTTAAAAAATGTCTAAAAAGAACGGTACATACATCTGCCATACCCATGGGCATTCCTGGATGTCCGGAATTTGCTTTTTGTACAGCATCTATTGATAAAAAACGAATAGCATTCGCGAGATCGGTATGTGTAACTTGTTTCATTAAAACCTTTTAGACTTTGCTTCTCGAAATTAATATTACTTTGTTATATAAATAAAAACATAAATATATAAATATTAGTATTTATGATTAATTTAAAAGATAAAGAAGAGAACTTACTTAGATCCTTATCTAAGCTAGATTCAATTACTGATTTAGTACAAAATTCCAAAAGAAAAATAGTAGACTTAGAGCAGTTAAAGATAGAGTTAGAGCAAGAAAAGCTGAGTTTACGATCAAAGTTATCCACATTAGATTCAGAGAATATTGTTTTAAAAGAAAGTTTAAAAACAATTCAAGACAGGGTTAACCTTGAAGATCAGTCTTCTAGTGAACTAAAGGCAAAGATTGAGCTGATCGAAGAAGAGAACAATAAACTTAAAAACGAAATTACCGATATGGAAAAAGAGCTAGAGGTTTCAAGGTATAAGTTAGCAGAGCACGAAGAAAAAAAACAAGAGGTAGAAAAAAAAATTGACGAACTAAGTCAAGAAACCAATACAATGTTGGATGGCCAAGAATGGTAAATGTAAACGTACGTTTTAATTCCAGGGATTATTTACTTGCTTGTGAGGATGGGCAAGAAAAAGAATTAGAAAAGCTTACCACTGAACTAAATAACAAATTTGGTAAATTAAAAGCAGATTTGGGAAATCTTGGTGAAGGAAAGCTTTTATTGATTACCGCAATTCAGCTTGTAGACGAAATGTCAGCTATGAAAGGCTCTATGCAAAAATTTAAAGAGCATAACAAAGAGTTAGAAATTAAATTTAAAGAAATTAAAGACCTGTCAGTTCAATACAAGGATGATCGAGACAGGGAAGTTAGAAACTTAAATGAAGAATTGGCCAATCTCAAAGCAATGATCACTCAAAGTGAAAGTAGTTATAATGAAGTTCTAACTAAAGTTAATAGCTCTATTGATAATTTCTTATCCAAAGCTATCTAGCTTGAATGAAAAATAAGTTACGAAAAAAATTCACACAATTGCGTGCAAAAAAATATCTAGAGTTAAATTCTAAGCAAATCCAAACTATTTATTCTTCTTTATTGCGCATTATTAAACAGCATAAAATAAAAGTTATAGGAAGCTATCAGCCAATCCACACGGAGCTAAATATTAAGCCAGTACTAGAATTGTTAAAGAAGAAGTGTGTCATTGCATTACCCAGAGTATTAAATAAAAACAACATGGAGTTTAGGGCTTGGAATGAACACGATCCATTGTACATAAGTAAGTTTGGCATTTTAGAGCCATCTGCAAAAAATAAAAAATTAGTACCACAGCTATTTTTAGCTCCATTGTTAGCATTTGATTTAAATTTTAACCGACTGGGTTATGGAAGAGGGTATTATGATAAATATTTATCAAAAAATAAAAATTTTTTAACTTATGGAATTGCCTTTTCTTTTCAGCAAGCAAAAACAATACCCGTTCATAAAAATGACGTTGTTTTAAAAGGAGTGATTACAGAAGAGGGGAGTGTCATTAACTAAATGAATTTTTTATTTCTAGGAGATATTATGGGAAGAGCAGGAAGAAATATTGTCATAGAAAAACTTCCTTCACTTGTTCAATCTCACAAAATTGACTTTGTGGTTGCTAACGGAGAAAATTCTGCTGGTGGCTATGGTATTACGCAGGCTATTTGTGAAGACTTATTTAAGTGTGGGGTAGACGTTATCACTTCTGGAAATCACATTTGGGATCAAAAAGAGACAATGGATTTTATTAGAGAGGAAAATAGATTGTTAAGACCTTGGAATTGGGGAGAGGGAACACCTGGCAATGGTTTTCAAATATATGAAAAAAAAGGTTTTAAGGTTGGAGTTATGAATTTAATGGGCAATGTGTATATGAAAAAAACAGATGATGTATTTCCATTCATTGAAGAAAAAATGAAAACAATAAGATTAAAGAAAGAGGTAGATTTTTTATTAGTAGATATTCATGCTGAAATCACTAGTGAAAAACAAGCCATGGGATATTTTTTAGATGGAACGGCGACTTTAGTGGTAGGAACCCACACTCACACACCTACCTTGGACTTTAGAGTTCTTGAGAATGGAACTGCTTACCAAACTGATGCAGGAATGTGTGGTGATTACAATTCTATTATTGGTATGGACCGAGACAAAGCACTACAAAGATTTTTTAAGCATGAACGAGGAGAAAGGTTGGTACCTTCCAATAAGGTAGCAACCATTTCTGGAGTGCGTATAGTTGCAGATGAGCAAACAGGACTCGCTAAAGAAATAGAACCTATTATTATTGGTGGAAACTTAACTAAAAAATTCAATTAATATGGCAGGTCACTCCCATTGGGCGGGTATTAAACATAAAAAAGGAAAAGCAGATAAGCAACGATCAAAACTATTTTCTAAATTAAGTAGAGAGATTACGGTTGCGGCAAAATTGGGACTGCCAGATATTGAATTTAACCCAAGATTACGATCTGCAGTTCAGGCTGCTAGAGAAGCTAACATGCCTAAAGACAATATTTTAAGAGCCATTAAGAAATCTCAAGGACCTAGTGAAGACTCTAATTATGAAAAAAGTCAGTATGAAGGATTTGGTCCAGGAGGAGTTGCTTTTATTGTAGAGGCACTGACGGATAATAAAAATAGAACTTTTACCAATCTAAGACTTTTATTTGAAAAGAATAATGCTTCTCTAGGAGTGGAAGGTTCCGTTTCATATCAATTTGAAGAGGTTGGTCATATAAAAATTAAAAAAGAATTAATCACAGAAGATGAAATTTTTTCTCAAGCGATAGAAGCGGGTGCGGAGGATTGTATTAGTGGAGAAGAGCACCATGAAATTTATTGTAAAAAAGAAAAATTTAATGAAGTGAGAGTTTCCATTGAGACAAAAATAAAAGAACTAAGCTTCTCCGGAATTATTTGGAAACCTAAAAATACAGTCTCTATAAACAAAGAAGTGTTTGAAAAGATTGTTAATTTTATAGACTTGCTAGAGGATGATGAGGATGTTCAAAATGTGTATACCAATTTTGATATTGATGAAAATATATTAAAGGAGCTAGAGCTTTGATTGTATTTGGAATAGACCCTGGAGTAAGTGGGGCCATCAGCGTGTTTGAGGATAAAAAGATTACTACCTTTTTTGATATGCCAACGATGATTGAAGGAAAAAAGAATAAACGACAAGTGAATGCAGCCCAGTTAGCTCATGAAATAAAATCGAGAGTTATAGATAGAGATAATTCAGCAGTGTTAATCGAGCAAGTAGGTGCCATGCCAGGACAGGGAGTTACCAGCATGTTTAATTTTGGACAATCTTTTGGAGTTATCAAAGGGATATGTTCTGCCCTAGGAATTCCTATTTATTTCATTAGACCGGTAAAATGGAAAAAGCATTTTAATTTAATAGGTACAGAAAAAGATGCCAGCAGAACTAAAGTTATAGAAATGTTTCCTGACTTGTCTCCACAGCTTACTAAAAAAAAGGATTCCAACAAGACGGACGCAATTTTAATAGGAAAGTATTTTGTTGATCATTATTCTAACGATGGATTTCATGGCTAAAACTTTTGAAATAAAGATTAGAGTGTATTATGAAGACACAGATGCTGGTGGAATAGTGTATTATGCAAATTATCTCAAGTATTTAGAGCGGGCGAGAACAGAGTTAATTTATAGTCTCGGCTTAAAACATAAAAAGCTTATAGAAGAGTATGGCTTTCAAATTGTAGTAGCTCATTGCGATATTGCATTTAAAAAACCAGCTCATTTCGAAGACCATTTGGTTATTAAGACAGAACTAAAAAGCTTATCTGCAGTTAAGCTAGAAATGGTTCAAAAGGTTTACAAAGTAGACTGCTGGACGACCACAACAGAAGAGGAGTTGTTAGTGGATGCAAAAGTAACTTTGGCTTGCGTTAATCCACAAGGAAAGCCAAAAAAAATGCCATCATCAGCTTCACTTTTATTTAAAAGTTGTCTTTAACTACGAACCTTTATAGTCCTAAAAAGACAAAATAATGACAATATTTAAAACTAGAACTTAATTATGGATCCAGTTACTACAGCAGCAACCAGTTTAGGAACTACTGATTTTTCAATCGTAACGCTTTTTATGCGTGCTGATTTAGTAGTAAAACTTGTAATGATATCTTTGGTGGCAGCCTCTATTTTTTCTTGGGCGCTTATTATTGATAAAATTAAAATATTTAAAAAAATATTTAAAGAAACCGATATTGCAGAAGACCAATTTTGGTCATCGAAATCAGCTGGAGATTTTTATAAAAAAACAAGTAGCGATACGGACAATCCTTTAGTCATTGTCTTTAGAGCTGGAATGGAATGTGTTCAAGATCACAAAAGCAAAGGACAAATTGTAGAGAGAACTAAGCGAGTTATGGATGTTGCGATTGATAAGCAGATTGAGAAATATGAAAAGAATTTAACTTTTCTTGCAACCGTTGGTTCAGTTGCTCCATTTGTTGGATTGTTTGGAACTGTTTGGGGTATTATGAATTCGTTCCAATCCATTGCCATTTCTAGAAATACTAGTTTAGCAATTGTTGCTCCTGGAATTGCAGAGGCATTATTTGCAACTGCCCTAGGTTTACTGGCTGCTATACCAGCAGTTGTTGCCTATAATAAATTTTCTAGTGATTCTAGAAGATACACTCAAAAATTAGAAAATTTTACCCAAAGCTTTTTAACGATCATTTAAATGGCATTTCAGTTTTCAAAATCTAACTCTCGCTCGAGAACATTGATGAGCGATATAAATGTCACTCCATTTGTAGATGTTATGTTGGTGCTATTGATTGTATTTATGGTTACCGCGCCAATGTTAACGGTTGGTGTTCCTGTAAACTTGCCGGATAGCAATGCCGATTCTTTACCCGATGACAAAGAGCCTTTGACTTTGACAATAAATTCTAAAGGAGAAATTTTTATTCAAAAAACTAAAGTAGGATTTAGTGAGTTAATACCAAAATTATTGGCCATTGCCAAAAACAGAACTGATACTAGAATTTATGTGCGCGGAGATAAGAATATAGATTACGGGAGAGTAATGGAGGTTATGGGTAAGCTATCTGGATCAGGATTTTCTAAGGTAGCACTTATTTCTGAAACAAAAAGGTAGTTCATGTATAGAAGTGTATCGCTTTCGGTCTTTTTGCACTTGGCTTTTGTGTTATTGACGGTTCTTACCTTACCCTTTGTTAAAAAAGAACCTATTACTGCTCAACAATTAATAGCTATAGACATCATTCAAATTTCAGAAAAGACACAACTTCCTTTTGCTCCTAAAGCTAGAGAGATCATTGAAAAAATTAAAAAAGAAAAAAAGAAAGAGAGGGTGGTTACCAAACAAGCTCCGCCTAAAATTACTCCCAAAGAAAAGCCAGATACTGTCCCACTTCCAGACCAATTAAAATTGAAGAAAAAAGAAGAAAAGAAAAAGAAACAAAACCCCAAGGAAGTAAAAGAATTAATTAGACAGTCCTCCGAATTTGAAAAAAAAGAATTATTTGATCCTAATAAAATAGCTGCCCTCATTGATAAATCTAAAGAAGAAACAGCAGATATCCAAAAAAAACAAAGCTTAGAGCTAACTCAAAATCAGGATAGCTCCGTCACTTTAAACAAAGGGATTACACTTAGTCAGCAAGACGCCATTAAAGCTCAAATTTACAAATGTTGGAATATTCCTTTAGGACTTCCTTTTGATCAAAACTTACTTGTTAGAATAAAACTTAAATTAAAAGAAGATGGCTCTATTTTATCTTCTGAAGTGTTAGATCATAGAAGAATGAATCAGCCAGGACAGGGGTATTACAAAGTACTTGCGGAAAGTGCTCTTCGAGCAGTAAAACTTTGTGATCCATTAAAGATGCCAACTACAGGCTATGACAAGTGGAAAGATCTTCAGTTTAATTTTGATGCAAAGGAAATGTTAAGAGGATAATATAAAAACTATGAAGAAACTTTGTTTAATTTTTATTTCAATTCTTTTTTTGAACCACAGCGCTTTTGCGGTTGTAAAAATTGATATTACCAGAGGTAATTTAGAACCATTGCCCACAGCGATATCTAAATTTTACATAGACAATCCATCTAAATTTTCACCTGAACTCAAAGCTTTAGAGTTAGATAAAAAAATATCCGAAGTTATTTCTAATAATTTAAAAAGATCGGGACTCTTTTCTATTATTGATCCAGAGTCATATATTCAGTCTCCTCGTATTGCTCATGCCAAGCCAACGTTTCAAGATTGGGCTTTGATCAAGGCACAAATTATGGTTTCGGGCAAACTAGTTATCGATGAAAAAAAACGACTAAGAGTAGAGTTTAGGCTTTGGGATGTGGTTAATGCAAAAGAAATGGAAGGGTTAGCTTTGTTTGCAACACCTAATAGCTGGAGACGAATTGCACACATTATTTCAGATAAAATTTATGAACGAATGACGGGGGAGCTCGGTTATTTTGACACTAGAATTATTTACGTTGCAGAATCCGGACCGAAAGATCAAAGAATTAAAAAATTAGCTATCATGGATCAGGATGGAGCCAATAATAAATATTTAACTCTTGGTAACGAGTTAGTGTTAACCCCAAGGTTTAACCCAGCTTCACAAATGGTTACCTACATGTCTTATTTTAAGAATTTACCGAGAGTGTATTTGTTAAATATTGAAACAGGAATGCAGGAGCTTGTAGGAGATTTTCCTGGCATGACATTTGCTCCTAGATTTTCTCCAGATGGTAAGAAAATTATTATGAGTTTTGCAAAAGATGGAAATTCCGACATTTATTCTATGGACATTAAATCTCGAGTAGTAGAACAGTTAACATCCCACCCCTCCATTGATACCTCGCCATCCTATTCATCAGATGGAAGCCAAATTACTTTTAATTCAGATCGTAGTGGCGCACAGCAGATTTACGTTATGAAAAGTGATGGCTCTAAAGCAAAAAGAATATCTTTTGGCCAGGGCTTATATGGAACCCCAGTCTGGTCACCAAGAGGAGATTTAATTGCTTTTACTAAAATATATAGAGGAAAATTTTATATAGGAGTCATGAGAAGTGATGGAACAGGAGAGAGGCTATTAACAGAAAACTATTATCAAGAAGCACCTTCTTGGTCACCGAATGGTCGTGTATTAATTTTTTACAGAGAGTCGAGAACTAAAAAATCAAAAACTGGTTTTAGCACATCCTCGTCCTTATGGTCCATTGATTTGACAGGATATAATGAAAGAAAAATAAAAACGTTAACGGATGCCTCCGACCCTGCCTGGTCAGGTTTGCTTTCGAAATAATTAGAAAATAACCCATTTTGGTACCTTTGCTTGATTTTTATAGTTGCGTATAAAAGGCTAATTAGATAGAACTGAAGTTAAGTTAAATCATTTTTTGAGAGGTAGGGTTAATGTTTAAAATTTTAAAGAATACATTTTTAGTAATAATATTAGGAATTTTTATTTCTGCATGTTCAACAACTGCAAAAAAAGCAGGTAAAGTAGGTAAAGTAGGTGATGTATATACAGGAACAGATACAGTTAAGTATTTAGCAACAGGTGTTGCTGACAGAGTATTTTTTGCAACTAATAGCACTGGATTAACTTCAGCAGCAAAAGCAACTTTAACTAAACAAGCAGGCTATATTAAATCTAGCAAAATTTCTGTGGTGATCGAAGGTCATGCAGATGAACGTGGTACTAGAGAATATAACTTAGCACTTGGTGAAAGACGTGCAAATGCGGCTAGAGATTATTTAATGGCTAAAGGCGTTGCGAAGTCTTCAATTAAAGTAATTAGCTATGGAAAAGAGAGACCAGCAAACACTGATTCTTCTAAACTAGCTTGGTCTCAAAACAGAATATCAGTTACTGTTAAAGCTAAGTAATAATTAATTTTTTAGATATTTAAAGACCCTGGAATAGAAATGTTCCAGGGTCTTTTTTTTGCCTAAATTTATTGTATTAATGTCTTAATAGAATGAAAAAAATATTTATATTTGTAATTTTTTGTATGTTTGCCTACGGAGCACAGGCAGATGAGCAGCTCACTACAATTATTAATGAGCTAAAAACTTTAAACAAAGATTTAAAAACTTTAGAAAAAGCAGTTTATAGTAAAAGTTTTTCTTCACAAAGTTCGACCAATTCTTCATCCGGTAATATTCCAGCTACCTTAGAAGGAGCTCTTACAAGACAATTGGTAAAACTTTCTGAATTAGAAGAGCAAATTCAAAAAATGACTGCTAGCAATGAAGAAACATTATTTAATTTACAAAAAATTTCTGAACGTGTTGATAAGATCCAAAGAGATACAGAGTTACGATTTAGTGATCTGGGCTCAGGATCCACATCTACTACCAGGGTACAAAAAACAAATACACCAAAAAAATTACCCGGAACTGGAAAGATGCAAGATTTTAGTAAAGTATTAGACACATCGTCAAATGACACAAAAGTTGCATCGAATCAAAAACAAGAAATTAGAAGCATAAGTCCAGCTGCAGTGGTGCAGACTGCTGACGTAGAAGCAGAATCTATTTTACCCAAAGGTACTCCAGCAAGCCAATATAAGTTTGCAACTAATTTTATTAAAGTAGGAGATTATCAAAAAGCAGAGATCGCATTAAAAGAATTTATTGAAAAAAATCCCACTCACACATTGTCGGGAAGTGCACAGTATTGGTTTGCTGAAACATTTTATATCAGACAATTGTATCATGATGCAGCAGCAGCGTATTTAGATGGATATCAAAAATTTCCTAAAAGTAAAAAAGCTCCACAAAATCTTTTGAAATTAGGAATTGTCATGAATGAATTAGGAGAAAAAGACCAAGGCTGTTTAATGTTAAGTGGCGTTAAAAAACAATATCCAAAAGCAGACAAGTCAATTCTTCAGAAAGCTAAATATGAAACCAAAAAGTTCAAATGTGCAAAATCATAATAGCTTTTTACAAAACAAACTAACCTCAGAAATCTATCTTCAATTTGAAAAAATTGTAAAAAAAAACATTGGCTCCAAGCCATTTGTTGCCTGCATCTCTGGCGGTCCGGACAGTTTGGCTCTCGCAGCCTGTTCTAAAATTTATTCAGAAAAAAATCTGATAAAAGTCTTTTATTTAATCGTAGACCATAATATTCGAGCAAATAGTGCCCTGGAAGCAAAGAGAGTGCAGAAAAATTTATTAAAAATTTCTGCTAAAGCTAAAATTTTAACTATAAAAAAAACAATTTCTCGAAGTATTCAAAAAAATGCAAGAGATCATAGATATAAAATAATGAGTGATTTTTGTAAAAAAAATAAAATTAGCTATATGTTAACCGCCCATCATTTAGACGACCAGATAGAAAATTTTTATATTCGCTTAAGTAGGGGTAGTGGTTTACAGGGACTTTCATCCATGAAAATTGCTGAAAAAAATAAAGAGAAAATTACTATTGTTCGTCCTTTTTTGTCTAGTTCTAAAAAAACACTAATACAGATTGCTAAAAAAATATTTACCACATTTATTAAAGACCCATCTAATACTAATGACCGTTTTTTAAGATCTAGAATTAGAAAATTAAAATCTAATTTGGAAAAGGAAGGATTGGATCAAACTCGTATATTAAAAACTATTGATAATTTAAATACCGCTAAAGAAGCGATTGATTTTTATGTTCGCTACTCTGAAAAAAAATATATCCAAACTAAGCCAAACAACAAAATCCAAATTGATTTAAAATTGTTTCAAGAGCAGCCCTCCGAAATAAGTTATCGTGTTATAGCCTCTTTAATTAAAAAAAAATCAAAAAAGGATTATCCACCAAGAGCAAAAGGAATTCTGAACCTTATGGACTCTGTTCAAAAAAAGAATTTTAAAAGAGTAACTTTGGGAGGATTTGTGTTCAGCTTGAGTGGAAAAAAAATTATAATGACAAAAGAAAATAGAAATAACAAAGAAATTTAGTTATTTAGTTGTTTTCTGTGATATTTTGCTCCTTGTAAGATTAATTTAAATACTTATTTTATAACGTATGAATATGAAAAATTTGACGATGTGGGGAATTATAGCTCTGTTGGTGTTGGGACTATTTAATTTATTCCAAAATCCAGCGACGATTACTGCATCTAAAGATTTGCCTTTCTCCACTTTTATTGAAGAGCTAGATAAAGGAAATGTGATCTCTGTTGATATTAAGGGAAATAATATTGCAGGTACTTTTTCCAACGGCAGTAAATTTAAAACATATTCTCCCAATTACCCAAATTTAGTAGAGAAGCTTACGTCTAAAGGAATTTCTTTTTCAGCAGGACCAGTAGAAGATAAAATGCCTTCTTTTTTCAGTGTCCTTTTATCTTGGTTTCCTATGATATTATTAATTGCAGTTTGGATTTTTTTCATGCGTCAGATGCAAGGTGGAAAAGGCGGAGCCATGGGTTTTGGAAAATCAAAAGCAAAATTATTAACAGAAGCACATGGTCGAGTTACCTTTAAGGATGTTGCTGGTGTAGATGAGGCAAAAGAAGAGCTGGAAGAAATAGTAGAATTTTTAAGAGATCCAAGAAAATTTCAAAAATTAGGAGGAAAAATTCCTAAAGGCGCATTGTTAATAGGACCTCCCGGTACCGGTAAGACATTAATTGCAAGAGCAGTTGCTGGTGAAGCAAATGTTCCTTTCTTTACTATTTCAGGTTCTGATTTCGTTGAAATGTTTGTGGGTGTAGGTGCTTCTCGAGTAAGAGATATGTTTGAACAAGGAAAGAAAAACGCACCTTGTATTATTTTTATCGATGAAATCGATGCAGTTGGAAGAAGTAGAGGAGCAGGTTTGGGTGGTGGAAATGATGAGCGTGAACAAACATTAAACCAATTGTTAGTTGAAATGGATGGCTTTGAAACAAATGAAGGCGTTATTTTAATTGCAGCTACTAACAGACCAGATGTATTAGACCCTGCATTATTGAGACCAGGACGTTTTGATAGACAGGTAGTAGTACCCAATCCAGATATTCTTGGAAGAGAAGCAATTTTAAAAGTCCATTTAAAAAAGATTACTACTGGTCCAGATGTAAATCCAAGAACGATTGCTCGTGGGACTCCAGGATTTTCAGGAGCGGATCTTGCAAATATTTGTAACGAAGGTGCATTATTGGCAGCTAGAAAAAATAAAAGAATTGTAACTCTTTCTGATTTAGAAGAAGCTAAAGACAAAGTCATGATGGGATCTGAGAGAAGATCTATGGTGATGTCAGAAGATGAAAAAAAATTAACAGCTTATCATGAGGGTGGGCATGCAATTGTGGCATTATTTGAGAAAGCATCTGACCCTATTCATAAAGCAACTATCATTCCAAGAGGAAGAGCATTGGGAATGGTGATGAGATTACCAGAGCGAGATCAGCTTTCTATGACAAGAGAAAAAATGTATGCGGATATTTCTGTTGCCATGGGGGGAAGAATTGCAGAAGAGCTTATTTTTGGTCACGACCAAGTAACTTCTGGAGCTTCATCAGATATTGAAATGGTAACTAAAATGGCAAAAAACATGGTTACAAGATGGGGAATGAGTGAAATCATGGGACCTGTTTCTTATCAAGAAAATGAAGAAGAGGTATTTCTAGGAAGATCTGTTTCTAGAACTCAAAATGTTTCAGAAGAAACAGCTAAAAAAATTGATGCAGAGGTAAGAAAAATTGTAGATAGCGGTTACAATCGCGCTAAAAAAATTCTTACAGAAAAGTTAGAAGATTTACACAAAATTTCTAAAGCTCTATTAGTGTACGAAACATTAAATGGAGATGAAATTAGAGATTTAATTTATAAAAATATTCAACCAAGTAGAGGTGTCTCCAAAGATGATGAAGACTCTTCGTCTGCTAGCGCTCTAGGAACCATTGGTTTAAAACCAAAATTACAAAACTAAATTGTTCTATGAGGTCTGTTTACATTAGGCCCCTTAATTTTTTGTATGGAAAAGACGCTCAATTTTATATTCAAAAAAAATTAGCAGCTTCTGTTTGTGGAAATAAATCTTTAGGATTTACTAAAATAGAAATTGTTAACAAAAAGAATAACAAATCCATACTGATCGATATTTCTCAAATAAATAAATTAAAAAATAAAAATAAAAAACAAATTCTTAAAGATTTAAAATATATTCAAAAAAAACGAAGCACGATTATCAACCTAAATAATACCAAGCCCGTGATTATGGGAGTGCTAAATACAACACCAGATAGTTTCTCAGATGGAGGAAAGTTTAATAAACTCAAACCTGCTATTCAACATGCAAAATTGATGCTTGAGCAAGGAGCTCAGATTATTGATATAGGGGGAGAATCCACCAGACCAGGTGCCGAGCTTATTTCTGAACAAGAAGAATGCAAAAGAGTTATCCAAATTGTAAAAAAAATTAGTCAAATAAAAAAATGTATTGTTTCTATAGATACTAGAAAATCTTCTGTGATGCAGGCCGCAGTCAAGGCAGGAGCCAAAATTATTAACGATGTTTCAGCTTTAGATTTTGATTCAAACTCTATAACTCTCGTAGCAAAGTTAAGAAAACCAATTATTTTAAATCACTCTCAAGGAACCCCAAAGACTATGCAAAAAAATCCAAACTATCAAAATGTTTTAATCGATATTTATGATTATTTTGAAAATAAAATTAATCAGTTGGAAAAAAGAGGCTTCAAAAGAAAAAATATTATTTTAGATCCGGGCATAGGTTTTGGAAAAAATGTTCAACACAACTTAACTTTAATGAGTAAAATTTCTTTTTTTCATTCTTTGGGTTGTCCGTTAATGCTAGGACCTTCTAGAAAAAGTTTTATTGGAAAAATTATGGGATCTAAAGATACTATTTCAAGATTAGGTGGGACGATATCATCGGTAATAATTGGTGCGAACCAAGGCGTTCAATTTTTTAGAGTGCATGATATAAAAGAGATACAAGAAGCATTAACAATTAATGCAGAGCTGCAGGCTATTTAATGAAAAAATATTTTGGAACAGATGGAATAAGAGGAGTAGTAAATCAGGGTAATATCACTGGCGAACATTTTTATAAATTTGGCTTAGCAGCAGGATCTTTTTTTAAAATTAAAGATAAGAAAAAACATTTAGCTATTATTGCTAAAGATACCAGAGTATCGGGCTACATGTTAGAGCCAGCATTAGTTTCAGGACTAACTTCTGCTGGAATGGATGTGATCACGTTTGGTCCTATTCCTACCAATGGACTGGCCATGCTCACCAGATCCATGAAAGCAGATATGGGAATTATGATTACAGCATCTCATAACCCTTATACAGATAACGGCTTAAAATTATTTGGACCCGATGGATTAAAGTTATCCGACAAAGTTGAAAAAAGAATTGAATCATTAATTGATGCTAAGCAATCTAAGTTATTAGTCTCTGTTAAAGAGTTGGGTAGAGTGAAGAGACTAGAGGATGGAAACTCAAGATATATTGAAATTTTAAAGAGTAATTTTCCAAATAATTTTGATTTAAAAGGAATGAAGATTGTAGTCGATTGCGCTAATGGAGCTGGATATAAAGCTGCTCCTAAAATACTAGAAGAGTTAGGAGCAAAAGTATTCGCGATAGGAATTGATCCCAATGGAATTAATATTAATCAAAAATGCGGATCCACCTATCCACAAACGTTAAGACAGGCAGTTAAAAAATACAAAGCCAATCTTGGTATTGCTTTAGATGGAGATGCGGACCGAGTTATTTTATGTGATGAAAAGGGAGCGATAGTAGATGGTGATCAAATTATAGGAATGATTGCTACGAGATGGCATAAGAAAAAAATTCTTAAAGGTGGTGTGGTTGGAACTTTGATGAGTAATTTAGGATTAGAGCAGTATTTTGAAAAAGAAAATATTCCATTCGTAAGATCAGATGTGGGAGATCGATACGTTAAAGAAACCATGCAAGCAATGAAATATAATTTAGGAGGCGAACAGTCAGGTCATGTTATTTTAGGAGACTTCACTACTACAGGGGACGGACTGTTAGTTGCTCTAGAAGTTTTGTTTTCCATGAGGAAAGGAATTAAGTCTAGTAAATTGTTAAAAGTATTCAAACCGGTTCCTCAAATATTAGAAAATAAAGAAGTAGCTGATAAAAATATCATTCATAGTAAAGATTGCAAAATTGCCATTAAGAAAGCAAAAAAATTATTAGGAACAGAAGGTCGTTTGCTAGTTAGAAAATCAGGAACAGAATCAAAGGTGAGAATTATGGGTGAGTGTCATAATGCAAAGTTATTAGCTAAAGCCATTCAAGTGGTATCTAGATCTATCAAGTGAAACCAAAAACTAAAATTTTAATTATTGCAGGATCAGACTCTTCAGGAGGAGCGGGCATTCAAGCGGATATTAAAACCGTAACTTCACTAGGAGGTTATGCCATGACCGCTGTTACTGCAATTACAGCACAAAACACTACCGGAGTATTGTCTATTGTAAGTATTCCTCCAAAAGAAATTGAAAATCAAATTTTATTTACAGCAAAAGACATAAAGCCTGATGCTGTAAAAATAGGAATGTTGCATTCTAAGGAAGTGATCGAGAAGGTTTTGCTTTCATTAAATAAAATAAAAAATTCAAAAATAGTTTTAGATCCAGTGATGGTGGCCAAGGGAGGAACTAAATTAATAAACAATCCAGCAATTTCTATTTTAAAAAATAAGCTTATGAAAAAAGTTTTTTTAATCACACCCAACATTCCAGAAGCTGAAGTTTTGGTGGGAAAAAAAATAACCAATGTAGATGAGATGATACTTGCCGCATATACTCTTATTCATTTAGGAGCCAACAATGTTTTGTTAAAAGGGGGTCACTTGAAAGGCAGTAACGTACAAGATGTTTTGGTAAATCAAAAAGAACTTCATATATTTAAAAATAAAAAACTATCCACGCATAATACGCATGGAACAGGATGCACTTTATCTTCTGCCATTGCTACTTTTTTAGGCTGTGGAAAACCTTTATATAAGTCATGTGAACTGGGAATTCTCTATGTTAATAATGCTATAAAATCTAATCTAACTTATGGAAAAGGTCGTGGACCAATTAATCACTTAAACTCTATAGAACTTAATAAAAAATTTAAATAAATGAAAAATGTTGTAGTCGTAGGCTCTCAATGGGGAGATGAAGGAAAAGGAAAAATTGTAGATTGGTTATCTGAGCAAGCGGATGTGGTCGTTCGTTTTCAAGGAGGGCACAACGCAGGACACACACTAGTTATTGATGGTAAAGTATATAAATTAAAATTACTTCCATCTGGAATTGTTAGATCTGACAAAATATCGGTCATCGGAAACGGTGTGGTGGTAGACCCTTGGGCTCTATTAGATGAAATAGAACAAATTACCAAACAAGGCGTGACCGTAAATGAAAAAAATCTTATTTTAGCAGAGACAGCAAGTTTGATTATGCCATTTCATAGAGAGATGGATGAGATTAGAGAAGATTCAGCTGGTAAAGGAAAAATTGGAACAACCAGAAGAGGCATAGGACCGGCTTATGAAGACAAGGTGGGAAGACGTTCTATTCGAGTAATGGATTTAAAATCAGAAAGCAATTTAAGTAATCGCCTAGAAATAGTTCTTGCGCACCACAATGCTATTCGAAAAGGCTTGAAGAAAAAAGAATTCAAGAAAGACGATCTAATGAAAAATCTTCTTACCATTGCTCCAGAAATTTTAAAGCTTTCTCAACCTGTGTGGAGAAAAATGGATCAATTTAGAAATGAAGGAAAAAGAATATTGTTTGAAGGTGCTCAAGGAATTTTACTTGATGTGGATCACGGTACTTATCCTTACGTAACCTCCTCCAATACAGTGGCAGGTGCTGCAGCCACTGGAACAGGATGCGGACCTAATGTAATTGATTATGTGCTTGGAATTACTAAGGCGTATACCACTAGAGTAGGAGAAGGACCTTTTCCAACCGAATTAAATGATGAAATGGGAGAATTATTAGGAAAACGAGGAAATGAATTTGGTACTGTTACGGGAAGAAAAAGAAGGTGTGGTTGGTTTGATGCAGTCCTAGTAAGACAAACAGTAAAAGTTTCAGGAATTTCAGGAATAGCCTTAACTAAATTAGATGTGTTAGATGCCTGCCCAGAAATTAAGATGTGTATAGAGTATGAGCTAGATGGAAAAAAACTAGATTATTTACCTGCTGCTGCAGAAGATCAAGCTAGAATTAAACCCATTTACAAAACTTTTCCAGGGTGGATGAAAAGTACAGTTGGTACAAGAAACTACGACGAGCTACCTCAAGAAGCAAAAATATATTTAAGTGAATTAGAAGATTTTATTGAAACCAAAATCTCAAGTATTTCTACTTCTCCTGAAAGAGAAGATACTATTTTAGTTGAAAACCCTTTTAAAATTTAGTTTCGTAAATATTGCCTAATTAACAGATAGTTGTTTAGGTTGTTTGATATTTTCTAGCATGGCTTTTTGTACTTTCTCAAAAGCTCTATTTTCAATTTGACGAATTCGTTCTCTACTTACTTTATGTTTTTGGCTTAGTTCTTCTAATGTTTTGGGCTCATCAATAAGTCTGCGGTTATGTAAAATTTCTTTTTCTCTTTCGTCTAGTACGTGTAATGCATTTTTTAAGAGTGATTGTCTTTGATTGAGTTCTTGTTTTTGTGAAATTTGTAGTTCTTGGTCTGCATTTTCATCAACCACCCAGTCTTGCCATTCTGCATCGCTATCTTCACCACCCACAGGTGCATTTAATGAATGCTCATGGCCTGCTAATCTTTGATTCATTGATACCACTTCATCTTCTCTAACGTCCAACTGTGTGGCAATTTCAGTAATATGTTCTGGCAACATATTGCCTTGTTCTGCAGCAAAAATTTGGTTCTTAATTTTTTTTAAATTAAAAAATAGTTTTTTTTGAGCCGATGTTGTTCCGATTTTAACTAAACTCCAAGAGCGTAATACATATTCCTGAATAGAAGCTTTAATCCACCACATAGCATACGTTGCAAGTCGAAATCCTTTTTCGGGATCGAACTTTTTTACCGCTTGCATCAATCCAATATTTCCCTCAGATACTAATTCACTAACCGGCAATCCATAACCGCGATAACCCATGGCAATCTTTGCAACCAATCGCAAATGACTAGTCACCAACTTGTGAGCAGCCTCTTTGTCTCCTTGTTCTCTCCAGTTTTTAGCAAGTACATATTCTTCTGCAGCATCCAACATAGGAAATTTTCTGATCTTAGAAAGATAAGAAGAAAAACTTCCCTCAGGTGTAAGGGTAGGTAGGCTAGTTTTGGTCAGGTCTTTGTTCATATCTATATATTTATGTAATTTTTAAAATTAAAAAAACAAGGGGTTAATTTCCAAGTTTTTTTAACATTTTTTGTAAGTTTAACAAATCTTTAGGTAATTCTGTGGTAAAAAATAGCTCTTTCTCAGATTTTGGATGGAGGAAACCCAATGATTGGGCGTGCAATGCTTGAAAATTTATATTCTCCAAAACAATAGAAAGCTGCTCATCCAAATCTCTAATTTTTCTAACTTTTTTACCATACATCTGATCGCCTAAAATAGGATTTCCTTGATGAGCTAAGTGAACACGAATTTGATGCGTTCTTCCAGTTTCCAATCTACATTCTATTAAGCTAATGTCAGGAATTGTTTTTCCCTTAAATACTTCTAGAGTTTTATAATTCGTAATTGCATCTTTACCACTTGCTACATCAGCACTCATTTTTTGACGATTATATTTACTTCTTCCAATCAGTGTTTCAATTCTTCCATGAATAGGTTTTGGCATACCCCATACAAATGCAAGATAAGTTCGTTGAATAGAATGATCTTCAAATTGTTTTGCTAACACGTTGTGTGCAATGTCATTTTTAGCCACAACCAATAAACCAGAAGTATCTTTATCTATTCTGTGAACGATACCAGGACGAAGCTCTCCATTAATTCCAGATAAATTTTCCTTACAATGATGCAACAAGGCATTGACCAATGTGCCATCTGGATTTCCTGCACCAGGATGAACCACCATGCCAATTGGCTTGTTAATTACAAGCAAGTCATCATCTTCATAAACAACATCCAAAGGAATATTTTGAGGTTTAAGATCTGTGGGTACTGGCTCTGGTACGGATAGCTCAACCTCATCACCGAAGGAAACTTTTTTGGACCTTTCTTCTATAGACTCATTGTTGACCAGAAGAGCACCCTCTTTAATTAGTTTGCTTATTTTAGTTCGGCTAAATGTGGGCAGTTCTTCCACAATAAACTGATCCACTCTTTTTAAATTCTGCTCTTCTGAAACAGTAAACTTGTATTTTTTATCTGGCATTATCCTGATATAACATCTTTATGGTCTTGTAGTGAAATGGATATCATTCTTGTCTTCGAAACAAGCGTTTTAGGTTCGAATCCTAACAGGACCACCAAAAATAAGCTTCTTATTAGTAAGACTATGTGCTACTATCTATTTTTTAGATACTACCATAACTAATTATTTCGTCATTCCCAACGCCTTGGTAAGTATTTTTCGAAAAGTACCGATCTAAAATTATTGAACATTCACAGGCTTTGCCCTGAATGTAACCTACTGCTTGTTAGAAAGTTAAAATTTATGAAAGATATGAGAACCGATAGTATTAAAATGATCGAAAAAAAGATCATCCCTTTTAAAGTAAAGCATCCAGCTATATTAAAAAGTGATAAGAAAATTGAAGTGCTTATTGTTCCGAAAGGCCCGAATCCAAATAAAAATCAAAAAAATGTTGCGATTGTTTGGGATGAGCATTCCATTTGTAATATATTATCATCAGCATACAACTGTGTAGTTATTACCGAAATAAAATCTGAAAATGATTTAAAGCAATTAGCTTTAAGAAAGCCAGATTTGGTTTTCTCAGGTGTTAAGTATTTTACATTTAATGACAGGATTGTTTGGTTAAATGATTATCTTGAAACGCATGGAATATCCTACATTGCATCGGGAAGAGAGGCGTTAGAGTACGAGCATGACAAGAGTAGAGCAAAAGAGATAATGCAAAAAGCCGACATTAAAACTGCTGATTTCTTCACTACAGAACCTGGAGAGCATCCAAATAAAGAATCTTTACCAGTTAAATTTCCTTTGTTTATTAAGCCTGTAACCGGTGGAGATAGTAGAGGTGTAGATTTTAAATCTGTTGTGCATGATTTTGAAAGTTTCGAAGCAAAGGTGCTAGATATTAAAATAAAACAAAAATCCACTTCTTTAGTAGAAACTTTTCTCTCTGGAAAAGAATATAGTGTTGGAATTTTGCAAGATAGTATTAGTGGAACTTTAAACGCAATGCCTGTTGAGATTATGGTTGATAAAAATATTAATGGCCATTGTATTCTTGACTTTGATATTAAAAAAAATGATGAAGAGGTAGTAATTGCCGTAACTGACAAAGAGATATTTAATCAATTATGCAATTTAGCTAAAAAGTCTTTTATTGCATTGGGTGGAAAATCTTTAGGACGTATTGATATTAAAATGAATCATTTAAACGAACCTCATTTCATCGAAGCAAATCTTATGCCGGGCTTAAGCAAGGGATATTTTTTCAGATCATGTTTTTTAAATCTTAATATGAGTTACGAGGAAATGATTTTATTAATTGCTAAAAATGGAATAGCCTCAAGTAAGGCTCCCATTATCTCCAAAGCATCTATTTTGGAAATTGTGGAATCAGTCTCTCTAAACTAAAAAATTTATTCTCCGACATTTATTAAACTACCTTTAATTTTAGCAGTTTTGAAAGATCGATAAAAAGTCAACAGGGCAATACTTAGGTAAACTAAGTTCAGCATAAGAGCATTGTAAATATTCATATAGTTAACTGTATTGGTAATTAGTATAGATCTTGTTTCTTCAAAGATGTGAGCCAATGGCAAGGCTAAAGCAACGACTTGTAGCCAGTTAGGTAATATTTCTACAGGATAATAAATGCAGCCAAGTGGAGCTATAAAAAATAAACTTGCCCAAGCAATATTTTCAAAGGATGGTCCAAATCTTACCAATCCTGCCGTAACTAGCAGGCCCAAAGTAATTCCAAACAGATAAAGACTAAGCAGTAGCAATAGTAGAGGCAAGCCTAAATCCATAAGGGAAATACCAAAAAGAGGAATGGCAATCAGCACAGCCGGAACCAGTCCTATTAAGGTTCGAATAAGAGCGGTGCAGGTTAGGGCAACTACAATTTCACTAATTTTTAATGGAGAAACAAAAAGATTAATCAAATTCCTGCTCCAAATTTCTTCTAAAAATAACATATTGTAGCTAATGCTAGATCTAAATAAAAAATCATACAAAATAGCTGCGGTTAGAATAATACCAGCTGTATTGTTAAAATAAGTGCTATGCATGGTAAAGAATTTGGAAACAAAGCCCCATAAAATAATTTGAACAGTTGGCCAGTAAATAAGATCAATAATTCTCGGAAAAGAAGCTTTTATTAAATATAAATGTCTGAGCATCAATGACAAGATTCTTCTAATTTTCATTCTGCCTCACTAATTTTAAAAATACTTGTTCTAGATTTTCTTTTCCATGTTTGGAAATTAAATTAAGTGCAGTACCTTCATCTATAATAGAGCCTTCTTTCATCATCAGAACATAATCGCTCAGTCTAGAAACTTCATCCATGTTATGAGAAGCTAACAAGGTAGCCATGGAGTTTTTCTTTTTATAATTTTCTAAAAAAGTTCTTATAAAATCACCAGTGTCTGGATCCAAACTTGCTGTAGGCTCGTCCAATAAAAGAATTTCAGGATTGTTAATAATAGACTTGGCCAATGAAACCCTGTTTCTTTGTCCTGAAGAAAGTTCTCCTGTTTTTTTATTCAGTATAGGAGCAAGATTTAGTTCCTCCACTAATTGTTCTATTCTATTTTTAGTATCGGGTACTTCATACATCATGGCATATACTTTTAGGTTCTCCAGGACTGTTAATTTTTTAGGAAGTTCTACATAAGGGGATGCAAAATTCATCTTGGATAGATAGTGATGATCTTTCTTGAGCATTTGATTGTTAATTGAAATAGATCCAGAGGTTGGAGTAATTAAGCCCAGGATCATTGCAATAGTAGTTGTCTTGCCACAACCATTTGGGCCCAGCAAAGCAACAGTTTGGTTTTCGGCAATGGAAAAAGAAATTTTTTTTACAGCCTCAAACGACCCAAATTTTTTTTGTAAATTATTTATACTTAGTTTGTTCATGAGGATGCTCTACGTATACGATCATTAATAGCCTTACCAATTCCTGTGTTGGGAATGTTAGTGATTGATATATTCTTGTATCCCAGTTCTTTAATTTTTCGTAAAAGAACATACAAGTTACTAGCTGCCTCTTTTAGAGAAGATCGTTTACTAAGAAAAAAAATATCTTTTTTAATTTTGTGTTTCCCAAGCACTAATAACGCTCCATTCGGTTTAGGTTTTTTTTGATTTAAATAAACGGGAATTCCTGGGGAGTAATGTTTTTTAAATTGACCAGGAGATATTATGTCTCCTTGTTTTTTTACTTCATGGACCTTCTCTCGTAATACTTTAAAAATCATTTCTTTAGTGATAGCGCCAGGTCTTAAAATTTTTAGCGAAGCACCCAACAGCAAAACTGTAGATTCTAATCCAATCGAAGTTTTCTTAGAGTCTAATATGTAAGATAATTTTTTTCCAAACTCTTTTTCTACATCAACAGATCTTGTAGTGCTTAGCTTGTTACTTAGGTTTGCACTAGGAGCTGCGATGGGAACCCCAGACTGTTTAAGCACAGCCAAAAAAGTTTTGTTATTAGGAATTCTGCAGGCAATTTGATGCTTCTTATTTAATACTAATTTTGAAATTTTAGATTCTTTTTTTAGGGGAAGAATGTAAGTTAATGGACCGGGAGAAAACTTTTTAGCTAGCTTGATTAATTGTTCATTTATTACCACTTCTTGCTTCATTGTTTTGATACTTGAAAAATGAACAATCAAAGGATTGTTTTTGGGTCTTTTCTTTAAAGAGTATATTTTTTTTACAGAGTCGTTACGGTAAGCATTTCCAGCAAGTCCATAAACCGTTTCTGAGGGTATTGCTATAACTTTGCCCGATTTTATAAGCTTTGAGGCTTTGGTTAAATTTTTTTTATTCGGTTGGTAGATATTTGAATAGAATTTCATTGTTAAATATTTATTATGCTTTTAATGAAAAAAAACAATATTCCAGCTGATATAGAAAAGCTATCCTTTGAACAAGCACTAGAGCAATTAGAGCAAATTGTATCAAAATTAGAGGATGGAAGTGCCAAATTAGAAGAATCGATTGATGAGTATACGAGGGGCATTCAGTTAAAAAAACAATGTGAGGCCAAACTTAAAGAAGCTACGATGAAAGTCGAGCAAATTTCCATCGACAAGGACGGCAAAATAAGCAAAAAAGATTTTGTAAGAGAGTAGTCGTTATGTCTACTTTTGATACCGATATTAAATTAGTTGCAGACAAAACTGATCAATATTTAAAATCTTACTTTTCTCAACAAAAGCAAAATAATGAATTATTTGAATCTATGGGGTATGGCCTGTTTGCTGGTGGAAAAAAAATTAGATCTTATCTAACCGTTGCTGCTTTTGATTTGTTCGACATAAAGGAAGAGACCGCTATTGCGGTTGCCGCAGCAATTGAGTGTGTTCATAGTTACTCTTTAATTCATGATGATTTGCCATCTATGGATAATGATGATTTTAGAAGAGGTAAAGAAAGTACACATAAAAAATTTGGAGAATCTACAGCTATCTTAGCTGGAAACTCTTTGCTTACTATCGCTTTTGAAATCTTAACTAATAATCATTTGAATTTAGACAAGGAAGTAAAAAGTGATTTGGTATTTGCCTTAGCATCTTGTTCAGGACACTTAGGTATTGCTGGAGGCCAGTTTTTGGATTTATCTTTTGAAGGAAAAACACAGGATGAAAAAACTATTATTCATATGCAAAATAAAAAAACTGGGGAACTAATGGGGTTTTGCACAGAGGCAGCGGCTATCGTAGCAAAAAAAAATAATGATAGAGAAGAATTAAAAAAAATTGGATTAGATATTGGATTGTTATTTCAAATTGCAGATGATCTATTGGATGTCTATGGAGATCAGAACAAATTAGGCAAGCCCTCTAAACAAGATGATAAAAAAGGCAAGGCTACTTTAATAGCTACTCTTGGACTGGATAAAACAAATGCTCTAGCAAATGAATTACACGATAAGATAAAGCAATCTCTAGAAAAATATGGAACAAAAGCAAATAGACTGTTATCATCAGCAGAGTTTATTTTAAAAAGAGATCATTAATGCCAAATACACCTCTATTAGATACCATTCATTACCCGGCAGATTTAAGAAAGTTAGAAAAAAAACAACTTACTCAATTAGCTTTAGAATTAAGAGAAGAGTTGGTGGACGCTGTTTCTTTTACTGGAGGACACTTAGGAGCAGGTTTAGGAGTGGTCGAATTAACTATAGCAATCCATTATTTATTTAACACACCTGATGACAGATTGATTTGGGATGTAGGACATCAGGCATATCCACACAAAATTTTAACTGGAAGAAGAAATAAAATTAGAACTTTAAGACAAGGGGGTGGATTGTCTGGTTTTACGAAAAGAGCTGAGAGTCAGTACGATCCTTTCGGTGCCGCACATAGTTCCACTTCTATTTCTGCAGGATTGGGAATGGCAGTTGCCAGAGATTTGGAAGGTAAAAATAATAGTATCATTAGTGTCATTGGAGATGGGGCTATGAGTGCTGGGATGGCTTATGAAGCAATGAATAATGCTGGAGCTATGGATTCTAGATTAATAGTTATTTTAAATGATAATGACATGTCGATTGCGCCACCGGTTGGAGCTATGAGTTCTTATCTTGCAAAATTATTATCGGGGAAAAAATATATAGGTTTTAGAAATTTCTTTAAAAAAATATCAGATAAGTTTCCTGGAAGATTGAAACAAAGAATAGGACAAGCTGAAGAGTATCTAAGAGGAATGGCAGTAGGAGGAACTTTGTTTGAAGAGATGGGTTTCTTTTATGTAGGATCAGTTGATGGACACAATTTTGATCAGTTATTACCCGTACTTGAGAATGTTAAAAATTCTACGCATGAAGGTCCTTTTTTAATTCATGCTATCACTCAAAAAGGAAAAGGATATCAGCATGCAGAAGATTCTAAAGACAAGTACCATGGAGTTACAAAATTTAATGTAGCAACCGGAGAACAGTCCAAAAGCTCTTCGAACAAACCTTCTTACACCAATGTATTTGGAGAAACCTTAGCTGCCCATGCACAGCAAGATAATAAAATTGTAGCTGTGACAGGGGCTATGCCTTCTGGAACTGGGATTAATATTTTTCAAAAACAATTTCCTAAAAGAACTTTTGATGTAGGAATTGCAGAACAGCATGCAGTAACTTTTGCTGCAGGACTGGCAACAGAAGGATACAAACCTTATGCAGCTATCTATTCTACTTTTTTACAACGTGCCTACGACCAAGTAGTTCACGATGTGGCCATTCAAAGTTTACCGGTACGATTTGCAATTGATAGAGCAGGTTTAGTCGGAGCGGATGGACCTACACACGCAGGATCTTTTGATATTACGTATCTTGCAACTCTTCCTAACTTTGTTGTCATGGCTGCTAGTGATGAGGCGGAACTGGTTCGAATGATTAATACTTCCATTGATATTAGCGACAGACCTTGCGCTTTTAGATATCCAAGAGGAAATGGAATAGGAATAGAGCTTCCATCTATAGATGAAAAATTAAAAATTGGAAAAGGAAGAGTTGTTCAAGAAGGAACTAACGTTTGTATTTTGAGTTTGGGAACTAGATTAGAAGAATGCAAAATTGCAGCGAAAGAATTAAAAAATAAAGGAATTAGCACTACTATCGTAGATGCTAGATTTGCAAAACCCCTTGATGAAGAGTTGATCATTCGATGCGCAAGAGAGCACGATATGATGATCACTATAGAAGAAGGATCAATCGGTGGATTTGGATCGCATGTAGCAAATCTATTAGCAGAAAAAGGAATTTTTGATAAAGGATTAAATTTTAGGTCGTTGATGTTACCAGATATCTTTATCGATCAAGACACGCCAGAAAAGATGTACAATGTGGCAGGCTTAAATGCCAAGCAAATCACAGAAAAGATCCTCAATGTCTTCTTTAGTAAAGAAGGAATTAAAATAATTAAATAACAAGACTTTTTAAAACTAAAACTTATACCCAAATTCAGCTACAAGATAATTTCTATTTTGTGCCACATTGTTTTTAAAAAAACCCTTACCGCTATTATCAACGTATTTGATAGCAAGATCTATTTTTTTATTTACATCTAAAGTTGTCTTAATAACACGACTGCGTCTAAAATTGCTTCCATCAGCCTGAGCAATTTTAAGATGAACAGGAAAAACACTTAAGAAAAAAAGATTTTTTTTTGTGAGTTTAACCTCTGTTACTTTATCGCCATATACGTACCCAGTTGTAACAATTTTTGCACCATTGCTATTTTCTTCTCTACAATCATAGTCAAAAAATAAATCTTTATGTAATTTGGCCTGGAACACAAATCCTAAATGAGAATTGTCATTTTGTGTGGACACATTTTTGTCATGGTGAGTAATTTTTGCATAAGGTATTATGTGCAAGGTTATTTTTTTTAATTATCAAGCCTAGTCTTTGATTAAATTCAAAATTCTGCTCTGTTCCATCGTTAACTGTATCGTCATAATTAATGATGTAATTAACACTGCGGATAGCAAAATTTTTATTAAGCAAATATGTAAAATGTAAATCAAGTACCGAACCTGGTCTAGTATTGTTATAATTGGTTCCTAGATCATCGATTAATGTTGTAAAATATCTAATTTTACCTTCAGGATAAAATCTTTTAGTTTCCGCATGCAGTGTCGAAGAAAAAAAAAGGATCGTAAGGAAAATGAAAATTTTTTTATAATAATGCATTGCCAATAAGCAATAAATACTATTTATAATAAAATATAAAGTTATTAGAAAAAAATGAATAAAATTTTATTAAAATAACGATAAGTTAATAATATTAAATACTTATTTTGAGTATTGTGAAATTTTATGTCAGATAATAAGGTTAAAAAAACTATTTTAGATAAGGGTCTTTCTGAATATGCAAAAATTTTAGAAGAAGTTGTCAAACCCGTTTTACTTCCTGAAAGAATACTGCCAAATGAAACAACATCCAGAAAAATTCTTGCTAATGAAGTGCAATCAATGTCCTACAGCTTCTTATCATTAATAATTAATTATTATTCTCGAGTAAGAACATACTACAAAATAGATTATGATTCTTTTATGATTGTGGCTGTTGTCCTGAGTCATGGTCTTTATGAGATGAACAAGACACTATCTGATTCAGAAATAGAAAGAATAGAGGAAGTGTGGGATTTGGCCAAACTAATGATAGGTTCGGATGACTATTTTTCATCTAGAGGAAAAAAATTAGGATCCACTAGTATAGCTCAGGTTCTTAATCTACCGGAAGAAACATGTAGAAGAAAAATTCATGAGTTAGTCAAAAAAAAAATGTTACTTAATAAAAAAAAAGAAGGAATTAGAATTCATCCTGACTTGCCACTAAGGCATAAAGAATTTCAAAAAGAAACTGTAAATCAAGTGGCTAGGATGTTAAGAAATTTTGAGGATAATAATTTAATCAAAGGAATTTCTCCACTACTAGATAAGCTAAGTAAATAGGAGTAATTCAATATGAAAAAAAGCACCCTCTATGCATTCTTCGATATTGGTAATTCTGCATATATACAGATTGTAATTGCTTTTGTTATCCCTCCTTATTTTGCCAAGTATATTGTTGGTGATGTGCAGTTAGGTGCTGCCTATTGGCAATGGACTGCGGGAGCCGTAGGTTTTTTAGTTGCTATGAGCTCACCTTTTTTGGGAGGACTTGCAGACCATTTACATAAGGGAAAGATTAAATTTTTAATTATTTCTACTCTCTGCACTATTCTCATCTCTTTATTATTTTGGTTTAGTGAAGCTAATTCTTCTTTTGTTATTTATGCTTTAATTATTTTTTTTCTGAGTAATTATTTTTTTGAAATATCTAATTGTTTCTATAATTCTTTGCTAAGAGAAAGTTCAAGCAAAGAACGATTGGGAAGAACTTCCAGCCTAGGTTTTTGCTTAGGTTATTTGGGAGTTGTGCCATTATTATTATTTTGTTTATTTGCCTTTATAAAAACTGATCAACCAATCTTTGATTTACAAAAAGAAAATTTTGAAAATATACGCTTTATACCCATTGTAGTAAGCTTTTGGTTCTTGCTTTTTTCCTTACCTATGATGATAAGATTTTATAATTACAATCCTTCTGATCTTAAGTTAGCACCTGCGACTAGTATATTTTTTGATATTCAAAAAATTATTTGGAATAAAAAAATCACAACTACTGGAAGGTTTTTGCTAGCAAGAATGTTCTATGCCGATGGTATTGTGGTCATACAAACAGGAGGAGGATTGTACGCAGTGGGAGTTCTAAATTTTACTCCACAGGATCTACTATACCTTGTTATTGCATGTAATGCCTTCGCAGGTTTGGTTACTTATTTTGGAGGATTTTTAATTGATAAGTATGAATGTAAAAAGATTATTATGTGGTCCATTTTTGGAATGATGGTTGGAATTCTAATAATAGGATTTGCGCAATCTAAAATTCACTTTTTTGGAGCTGCAATGTTGGTGGCTGGTTTTATCGGACCTCTTCAAAGTGCTAGCAGAGTCTTGATGGCAAAAATAATCCCAGCAGCCAATCAAGGAGTGGGTTTTGGCCTTTATGGCTTATCCAGTAAAGCAACTGCTTTCTTAGGTCCCGTCTTAGTAGGAACGCTTACTTTTTATATTTCACAAAGAGTAGGGTTTGTATCTATTTTGATATTATTTTTGATAAGCCTTTGGATGTTATGGAAATTAGATTTGGACTAATTATTATACAAAACTTGCTGCCATTG
>Ga0208414_1000284_pt1 | contig 57560 bp, 44 predicted proteins | sample AntAceMetag02UKE_FD_184770 | JGI IMG/M metagenome (GOLD analysis project Ga0208414, IMG submission 184770) | Saline lake microbial communities from Ace Lake, Antarctica - Antarctic Ace Lake Metagenome 02UKE (SPAdes) (version 2) | ecosystem: Environmental > Aquatic > Non-marine Saline and... | reverse complement strand
TTTTTCGGTGACAGGTTATCGGCTAGAAAATTCAGGTTTTGTTCGAGGTGAGTTCTGTCCCATGCTACGGATATGAATTCTTCTAATCGATTGGCGGCATCGTCGTCAAACCACTCGGTGTCGGTGAGTGGAGTGATGCCGTCGTCATCAGCTGCGAAAGTCGTGTAACGATCAGGATCGAAGCCCTCGTTACCTTTGTGAGCATAGATAAGACCCGGCGCGTTCAGACTGTAACGACCCATCATGCAACCAATGGCGTAGGAGACAACCTCCTCCATCGTGTCTTCTCGGAAACGGGTCCAGAGTTCGTCTTCGGTGAGCTTGCCGCCATAGCGGTAGGCTGGATTCATCGTTAGGGTGATCTGCTCAGTGGGAACGTCGGGGGTGAGTTCTTCACTCAATCCATAAGCGTCAATAAAGAGACCATTATTTGCTTCTTCGAGGCGCTTCATTTCAGCAATGGTATCGCGATTTTGGTTGATCCAAGTTGTATAGTCGGATTCAAGGGTTGGCGTCGGCCTAGTTGAAGCGGTCAGAATAGGTAGGAATTGAAACCCCCAGGAGCGTTCATACGCATCCCAATCCAAGGTACTTATACAGACACATTTATTACATATCGATAAAACCTTTTCAGAAAGCCTGCCTTCATCAGGCAATGGCAACTCTCTAGCATTTCCTGGGGTGAAGTGTACAGTTGGATTGAGGATCTTTGACACATAATTACCCAAATTAGTGTTTAACAACGCTAACAAACGTGTCGAGTCATCCTTAGTATCTGTGAACGCAACCGGATTCACTGAATCAAACAGGAATCCTTTCTTTTGAATGCGTGCTGATAGTCGACCGATCGTCAGGTCGCTCCATCCAACACCAGGTCTAAAGTAAAAATCTTCATTTACAATTCTACCCCCCACTTGTTTTGCAGGGTCGGAAGCAATACAAGCACGAATATCTCGGCCATCTGCTTGCCAGTTGACAACATACTCTTGGTTTCCGTACCAACTTCGAAAGCTGCCACCTTTGCTATAAGGAAACCATTTAAGATTCGATCTGCTTGCGTCATCGGCATCTTTTGAATCAAATTTAATGCTCGATACTGGCACTTCGTGCCAGTATCGAAGGAACTGTACATTGTCAGTTGTTGACATTCCTGACTTTGTATACGCAAGTTCAGACACTTTCGGATTTTGTACAAAGCAATTAAATAGAGCTTCACTTGCCCAATAAGCTACTGGACTGCCAGGTATACTTTTGAATTTTTCAGTCGATACCTCAAAGCGGTGGTTCTTGTGAAAACGACGTTTCAGCTCTTCATTGTGAGCTACGCTTCCCGGTTTATCAAAGAGGCGGAGGAAGCACCCGGTCAGCTTGAGAAAAGCAGTGCGCTGCAATACGTAAGAACAACTGCCAAAGTCTGAGCCCCAAACCCCTCTACCAATATGAACAAGACTAGAAATCGGTGCATACTCAAAGATCGTATTCCGCAATTGGACAAAAGATGAAATGAACATCCAGTTTGGAATCGTTATCATTCCTACATATCCATTTTCTTTAGCAAACTCAATATTTCGCAACGTAAAGGCTCCATAAAGGTCAGCCTTCCCGGCCGAGTAGGCGTCCTTCACAAATTCCTTCAATGCCGAGCAGTAATAGCCACCGCCCATATATGGTGGATTAGCTACCACCACGTCGTATTGGTCAGCCAGTAACTTAGCCTGCTGCACCAGCGGCCTCAAGCTCCTCAGCGCATCCAGTACAAATAGATCCTGGCTTGTCATCCTACTTAGATGATTCAGCGCCGGCCAACTCGAAGCTAGCCCCTCCGGCACCAGAATCAATGACCCAAAAGTCGTAGCGTGCTCAAACAATCGCTTTAACTCCATAAGGTCACCACACTCCAATCCATAATCAGCTAGCTTCAACCCTTCGCTCAGACCCTCAGCATCAAACCCAGTGCTATCCAATAGCGCCATCACATTCAGCTTCACTTGTTTCTCAAACAGCCGCCTGTCATCTGCTCGCCCTTTCATCATTAGCGCAAAGCCCGTCAACTGAGCAGCTCGCTCATCAATATCGAGCCCATACAAGTTCTTTTCGAGGATTAGCCGCGCAATATCTCTTTGTCTATAACCACGCTCTAGGTAGATGGACTTGAAAAAATCGTAGGCTTCCACCAGGATGTGTCCCGACCCACTGGCCGGGTCGATGAGGGTCAGCTCTTCAGGGTTGATCTCGCTGGGTGTGATACCAGCGAGCTGAGCCTTAACCTCATCGGTTTGTTCGGCAGGCTCGATGTAATACTCCATCTGCCCTTTTAAAGGCGAATCAGGATAGGTCGCCAGCCACTGCGCACCCAGCGAGTTCTGCACCATGTACTTCACAATCCAGTTGGGCGTAAACAGCTGGGTTGCCGCCGGAATGTCTTCCGAAGCCACCACTTTGCCGATGACCTGACCTTTCTTCTCTGAGATGTAAAACTGATAGAGCCAGCCGATGATTTCGATATTGGCCCAATCCTGTTCTGGAATGCTATCGACCAAATCGTGGATTAAGGAATCAGTTTTGGTAAGGTTTTCTGGTAACAGTAGTTCGGTTTCATCATCTACTGGCTCGAACAGAAATGGCATGGCGTCATGCAATGCATGACATTGGGCGAGCAATAATAAGCGATAGAGTGCTTCGTCTTTGTTGCCGTCTAGTTTTAGCTGGCGGGCTTTATCCGTATCCAGTCCAGCAAGGTCTATATCGAGGCATTCTTCAAGTATCTGAAATCCATTTTGTTGCTGCGGATGGCTCAGTACGCGTCGACCATGACCCAGATAATCAGCCAGTTCCATGTAGCGGATGGCGCACAGGCGGTTAAACCAACTGTAAGCGATCTGCTCCATTACTTGCCCAAAACTGGTTTGCTTGATTTTTCGTATCAGAGCTTCACGCGGTTTAGCCATCACAACCGGGAAAGGCTTACCGCCAATGACGAGTAAATCGCCTTTGACTTCGGCTGATTCGATGGCATTTTCTGTAATACCATATTTTGCAGCTTGCTTGGTCATGGCCGCAATAAAATCGTTACGCGCTCTAGGTGCGTAGCTTTTGATATGTCCTGTATTCATATTAAGTTTCCAAGACCGGTTTATTTCCAGTTATTGCTTTCACCTCAGCCAATAAATCACCAAACTTGCCGTAGTTCACCTTTACACCGTCATCCAGATCCAGGTGGACGCGTTGGTCTGCGTAGTGGCGGAGTTTTTCGTCGAAGTTGCTGAGTTCGGCTTGTTGTTTGTGTAGTCGGGCGATTTCTCTTTCGAGCTTTTTGACTTCTGCGGTTGTTGCACTGGCGTCTTTTTCTTTTTCCAGCTTATTGACATGGGTCGCTAGTTTAGAGGTGAGCGGTATGACGTATTCGGTTCGCATTCGTGCCAGCGTACCTTCGTTATAGCGGTGCAGGTAGACCAGGCACTGGAACGCTTTTTCTTTGCCACTGCTGAACAACCAGTAGATGGGGCGCTTCTTGTAGGTTTGCAGGTGGTCTTTGAAAAACTTGTCACTTAAATAGCGTCGAATGGTATCGCGGCTGCCTTCACCTTTTTTCGGTGACAGGTTATCGGCTAGAAAATTCAGGTTTTGTTCGAGGTGAGTTCTGTCCCATGCTACGGATATGAATTCTTCTAATCGATTGGCGGCATCGTCATCGAACCACTCGGCGTCGGTGAGCGGGATAATGCCATCATCGTCGGCTGGAAAGGTTGTGTAACGTTCAGGATCGAAGCCCTCGTTGCCGCTGTTGGCGTAGATGAGTCCCGGCTCATTCAGGCTGTAGCGTCCCATCATGCAGCCGATGGCATAAGAGGCCAGTTCTTCCATCGTGTCTTCTCGGAAGCGGTTCCAAAGCTCCTCTTCGGTGAGTTTGCCACCGTATCGGTAGGCGGGGTTCACCGTCAGGGTGATCTGCTCGATGGGGACGTCGGGGGTAAGTTCGTTCTGTAGGCCATAGACATCGATGAAGAGGCGGTTGTTCTCCTCTTCCAGGTGCTTCATCTCAGTGATGGTGCCACGGTTCTGAGTGATCCATACGATGTAGCTGGATTCAAGGGTGGCTGTGGGGTCGGAGGGTGACTCTAGGACGGGGGAGGATCGGAAGTCCCAAGAACGTTCGTAGGCATCCCAATCGGATCTCGCAGCCTGAAGGAGATCCACCGTGTTCGCGTATTGATTTTCGTTCGACGGCACATACGGCAAGCGATCCAAATCCGCTTTATTGAGATTCAGCGTTGGACTAAATGCCGCTAGTAGTGTTGCAGCAACTTTGCTGTTCAAAAAGCCCAAGAGATGGGAGCGCTCTCGAGCCTCAAGTCCATAAAAACTCAGGAAATTCGCATCAAAGAGAGCACCAGCTGGGTAGTGCCGAAAGCTGTTAGTTATAGATGTGATGCCAGATGTGGCCACAGATTCAAGAAAGTAGTATTCAGCGCTAACGATTCGACGGGACCAATGGGTAGTGTTGGGGTCGGCCCTATTGTTCACAACAAACGTCTTTATCTCTGCTCCGTTGCCCTTCCAATTAATGAGGTAGTCGTTTTTTCCGTACCACTTCCGAAATGATCCGCCCTTATTGTGTGGAAACCAGGTACGCTGACTCTCCTGAGCGGACTTCCAGCTTCTGTGCCCAAGACCAGTATCGCGCTGGGAAACTTCATGCCAGAGGCGGAGGAATCTCTCGTTATCCCCAGTTGAGAGCCCTGGCTTCGCTGATGCATTCTGTCCAAGCGTCAAATGCTCATCGTAGAGGCATAGAGCCCGACTACTCACCCAATACGAAATCGGCGCTCCGGGGACCTTTCTGAAGTTGCTTTGTACTGCCTTAAAAAACCAACTACAGGTCTTGTCTCTTATGGCTTGAAGGGTCCTAGGACCCTGAACATCGACGCCAGGAAACTCTGCCAGTCGTACGTAGGAAGATTCATAGTCCGCTATATGATGTTTCTTGATAGAGAACGTGCAAATGTGAGCTTTTGCATCAGTGAAAGCATCGTAATGAAGTTGCACTAATGAGCTGATCGTACTCTCGTCAATGACCTTGAGCCGGAGGTGTTCATAAGACGTGCTGAACATCCAAACGTAGGAGGTCATGACCCCAATGTTCCCAGAATCCCGAGAGAACATCAACAATCTCGCGATGAAGGCCGAGAAAAGGTCCCGGTGGTAGCCTAGGTAGTTTTCGCGTACCCAAGACTTAAGCTTCGGATTAAACGATTTTGTTCCCATGTACGGTGGATTCGCCACCACCGCGTCGTACTGAGCCGCCAGCAGCTCGGCCTGCCTTACCAACGGGCCCAAGAGCTCAAGCGCATTGGCCACGAACAAGTCAGAGCTCGTCGCCTCGCTTAGTCTCTTCAGAGACGACATCTTTTTGGCCAGCTCCTCCGGCACCTGAATCAACGACCCAAAAGTCGTAGCATGCTTAAACAGCTCCTTTAACTCATTAAGATTCCCTGGATCCAGCCCATAATCAACCAACGTCAAGCCCGCAACCAGAACCTCAGAATCAAACCCAACACTGTCCACCAGCGGCATCACATTCAGCTTCACTTTGTTTTCGAATAGACTCCGATCATCCGCCCGCCCCTTCATCATCAACGCAAAGCCCGTCAACTGCGCAGCCCGCTCATCGATATCCAGCCCAAACAGATTCTTCTCCAGAATAAGCCCTGCAATGTCACGCTGCCTGTAACCACGTTCCAGATAGATAGCCTTGAACAAGTCGTAGGCTTCAACCAAGATATGACCGGAGCCACTGGCCGGGTCGATCAATGTCAGTTCTTCAGGATTGAGTTCTGCGGGTGTGATTTCCTTGAGCTGAGAATTCACTTCATCAGTCTGCTCGGCAGGCTCAATGTAATACTCCATCTGACCTTTGAGCGGTGATTGCGGATAGGTCGCCAGCCACTGCGCGCCCAGCGAGTTCTGTACCATGTACTTCACAATCCAGTTGGGGGTAAACAGCTGGGTTGCCGCCGGAATGTCTTCCGACTTCACCACCTTGCCAATAACCTGATCTTTTTTCTCTGAGATGTAGAATTGGTAGAGCCAGCCGATGATTTCGATATTGGCCCAATCCTGTTCCGGGATACTGCTAACCAGATCGCGAATTAATGAGTCGGTTTTAGTGAGGTTTTCTGGCAAAAGTAATTCAGTTTCATCGTCTACTGGCTCGAACAGGAATGGCATGGCGTTATGCAAGGCATGACATTGGGCGAGTAATAATAGTCGGTAGAGTGCTTCGTCTTTATTGCCGTCCAGTTTTAGCTGGCGGGCTTTATCCTTATCCAGCCCAGCAAGGTCTATGTCGAGGCATTCTTCTAGTATCTGATATCCGTTTTGTTGCTGCGGATGGCTTAGCACTCGTCGACCATGACCCAGGTAATCGGCTAGCTCCATGTATCGGATAGCGCACAGGCGGTTAAACCAGCTATAAGCGACCTGCTCCATGACTTGCCCGAAACTGGTCTGCTTGATTTTTCGTATTAAGGCTTCACGCGGTTTAGCCATAACAATCGGGAAAGGCTTGCCGCCAATGACGAGCAAATCGCCTTTGACTTCGGCTGGCTCGATGGCTTTTGCTGTAATGCCATATTTTGCAGCCTGTTTGGTCATGGCCGCGATAAAGTCGTTACGCGCTCTGGGTGCGTAGCTTTTGATATGTCCTGTATTCATATTACTGCCTGTTATCCCGAATATTTAACGTATGCGAACCCGTTTATTGTTGGCGACCGCATCTTGCAGCTCCTGTTTTAAGGCGTCTACGAATTGATCGATGTCGGAAGCTGATTCGAGATAAACACTGCTGCTGACTTTGTTAAAGACGTTGGAAGCGGTAATTTCAACCACGGGTTTTGGTGGCGGTGACACCGGTATTACAGTATCCGCTATCTGGTTTTCGCCGCCACTGCCGCCTGATGGCTTCGAGGTCTGTTCGGCTAATTTTTTGTGACGATTTTCATCTTCTATCGATTGCTGAATGGCATCTTCCAGGGCGTCCATGCTTTCAATCAGGCGCTCTTCTGCTGTCTCGGTTTGTAACATGTAAATACCAGAGATATCAGCTTCTGATGCTATATCGGCTTTTACCAACTGTAAGGGTCGTAATAGTTTGTTGCTTAGTTCTGGTGTACCGACACCGCTTTTTTCTATCTCGGTTTGCAGCTGTTTGATTTTCACATCGACTCGTTCGATGGCATGTTGACGTTTTTCGGTCAGAATCGAATCATTGACCGCTTCAACCGTACTTACCAAACCTGCTACTTTATGCAGCAGACCATAAGGTGCCTCGGCAGATTCGATCGATATCATCTCGGCGAAAGCGGCCCGTGCTTTATCGTGCTTATCTAGCGCTGGTTTATTCTTTTCGAAGTCTCGCAGTGCCCGTTGCAATTGCTGCCAGGTGTGGAGCTGATTGCTGAAAAACTCATGGATATCGCGGTAGTCTTCTTCCAGATCGAGGTAATCATTCTTGTTTTCGACGATTTGCTTGAAAAAGTCGAAGCTGTCGTCATTGTTGAGCAGGCGTTGCAGTGTGAGTATCGATTTATCGATGACTATTTTGCCGGGGAATCGACCGACATCGGTTTTACTCTTGTAGCTTTGCAGGTTGCTTAACCATTGCTCCAGGTTCTGACCATAATGTTCAAACAGTTCTTTTTCTGTCGATGGCCCCAACGCAGAGAACAGATCTTGCGTCAGATTGCGGGCCAGAGTCAGCACGGCTTCGTCGGTCTGGCGCTTGCGAATTACGGTGACTTCACGGCGACGGCGAGAATTCTGCAACGGTTCGAATGCGTCTTTAACCGGCAAGGTTCCACCGGCGATCATGAAACTGATGCGACCCATGGCTGCGAGTCGGCCCAGAATCAGGATGATTTCACCATCCGGCCAGCCGAAAGGCTTCTTGGAGAAGCGTTCAACAATCTCAGAGAGAATGACACTATCCTGCTGGGAACGCAGTTTGACGTAGTCTTCGACTTCTTTGGTGGCGCGTGGATTGCTGGCTTCGCCATCGAGTGACAGGCCCATTTGAGCGATGTCATCTACCGTCAGCACGGCCTTCAATTCACGCCAGCAATCGTCCTGCAAAATTTTGAGGTATCCGAGCTTGGTATAGGTGTTTTCTAGCAGGTACTGGCAGGCTTCATCAAAGCGGACTAGCTGACTACTACTCGTCAGATCTAGGTGCTGGCCCAAGGCATAGACTTCTGCTTGGAGTAACATGTCTTCCAACGTTGCTCGTAGGCGTTTCTTACGCTCCTGATTTTCGCGGCCCCGGTCCGCGAGGATTCGGGTTACATCAGCCTGTGCTCCGTCATCATTCAGGCGTATGAATTTATTGGTTTTGAGATAGGTGCGTAGTTCAGTATAAAAGCTTTTGTCATCCGCCAGTTTGAATAGTGTCAGGCCTTCGGTGCTTTTATTGATACAACCTGCATCATTGTATAGGTTGTAATCGGCATCTAGCGGGGACACAAACTCTACCTTTAGGTCGGACTCATAGCGGCCATCCTGGGTGTGTCCATCTAGATAACGGCCAATGCTGTAATCGGTTTTATTCACCGAATAGCGGTACTTGTTTTTATCTTTGAGTAAATCCTTGTAAATCAGGTTACTGAGTTCTTTGTTTTCATCCGAACTGGCAATGTCGGTGGATTTAATTTTGCGGGTTATATCGCGCTCTTCATTGGTCAGAAACTGATACTCGTCTCCATTTCGGGTGATCAGGCTTTCTTTTTCTAAACGTTGCAGGCTGTCTTCGATACGTTTGCGCAATGCCAGCTTATCTTCATCAATTTGCTCGATGGACAGGGTGATCAGGTTATTGAGCGTGCCTTTGACCAGATCTACATAGCGGATCATGAACAGGGTACGTAGCATTTGCACGTCGAAGTCATCCAGCGTGGTGTTGTCTTTGGCCTGGTCGATGGTGCGTTTGACGGCAGTATCGAGAAAACCTTCAACTGAGTGATAGAAGCGATGCATTGGGATAAGTGCGCCCACCTCTTTCACGGCAATGGCATTGGCCGCCATTTGAAATGCATCGAGCATAGAGCGCTCGCCAAAGGCCAGGTGTGCGCCAGTAGCGCCTACTTTTCGGATTTCTTCAAAAACTTTTTGCACCAACTGAAAATGGTAAGGCGCAAAGGGGTAGTTACTAACAAAGCTTTCTGAGCTATCAAAGTTTTTAAGCGTGGGGCCAGTTCGATCAAATGACAGTTGATTTTTAAGTATGTCGCCCTTTGTCTCAAATATGGCTTTTAACTCAGCTTCAGCCTCGGGTGTTTTGCGCAGCAGGCGTTTCTGAATGACTTCGTCTGTGTTGGAGCTTGATAGGGATAATCGAGTTTTGAATCGCCCCGCAATTTTGGAAAAATCATTGGCCTTGGAAGCGGATAGTTCACCCAGTATGGCATCCATATCGGCCTGCGACGTCACAATAATCCAGGCTCGGCCTTTACAGATAGTGCCGAGGTTTTCGGTGATGGTCTGTAGCGTCAGCATCAACTTGGTGTCGCTACCGATAAACTGACCGACCTCATCTACCAAAAAAAGTACGCGATGCTTGCTATCTTGAGTGTCCAGATATTCCTTTACCCACTGACAAAAGTTTTCAACCGATACGCTGAAAGTTTCTTCTGACTCTTCGAACCATTTTGTTGCTGCTTCGGCTGATAACCCCAAAGCCTCAGCTAACGCTTTTTCGATATCGTCCTGATAGAAATGATAACCATCTCGTTCCGCTACCCAGTCATGGCCACTGGAAGCTTTGAATGCGTTTTTAAAAGTGTCGTAGGCCGATTTTTGTTCGAGGTGACGTTCCATGTGTGCGACGTGTGGGTGGTCACCACTAAATCCCTGGTGCTCGTTAAAAACTCGCAGGAAAACATTGAGAATCGGGTTGCCATCGTTATTGGAGCTGGCTTTGCTATCGATATTAAACAGGATGACATCGGCGGTGTTACTGACCGCTTTGTCGATATCAGCTCGGATCATCGCATCACGGATCTTATCTTCACCAAAAAAATGTACGGCCTGCCGGTGATTGCCCTCGGCATCGACAGCCACCTTATTCTCGAGGATATAAGACAGGGTTTTCAAGAAATGTGATTTACCCGAACCGAAGAAGCCCGAAATCCAGACTCCGACTCGATTGGCGATACTGGGATCGTTGGCGTCTGTACCATAGGAGTCAAAGAAAGCACGAAAATGCGCTTCCAGTTCATTGGTTACGACGTATTCGTCGAGTTCTTGGTATACGGTCGCATCGTCATTTTGATCCGCCTTGACTACACCGTTGATGGAGCGGTCAAGTGGCTTTACAAACATGCTTTTTATATTCATTTACTATCTTCCCTAATTGGATCTTTTGGCACTAGATCAAATGCTCGGTAATAATTATTGCCCGGGATTCCACCAAACAGACTCATTGTCTGGCCGTCATAACTACCAGGATAAAATAGTATTAATGGCGTTTGCCCCAGCAAAGCATGCAAGCTATTGAGTAGGTTGTGCGAGCGAAGCAATGGCCAGGCCGAACCAACACCTGAAATAAACACCATATCCATCTTATCTGCTTGACTACTCTCTACGACAAACGGGGCGAATTTATCCATGTGCATTGGCCCTGACAATGCTTTTAATAAGGCATCGTCGCCTTTACTTTTTTGCATTGAGATTGCTTTTTCAATAAAGCCTCTATCGCCGAGATATTTAACTAAAGAGTCGAGCAGGTTGATGTGCGCCAATTTAATGTGGTTGTGCTTTTTGGCGAGCATTTCTGCCAGAAAGGCAATATATCGACGAACCTCAAGTTCGTCAGCAGGATCATAATCGAAGATCCAGAAACCAATTTCATTACCCAGACCCTGGCTTTTAAGAAACCCATCCGAGAGGATTTTTTCTGGTATCTGATTGAGTCTGTGTTGTAACTTTTGATCCATTTATATTCCCTTTGTTATTCGCTTTTACTAGCGTCCTCGTGAGGACACTTCCATGCATTTTTTCGATCTATTCTTATAATTATCTGCAAGCATAACCCTGACTTCTGGCCTTATCTGTACGTGCTGTAGACTCAAGTTACGCGTGTTCTTTAAATAGCCGATTTCAGCCAACATTCGAAAAACAACTTGGCCTGTTTTCTTTCTAGTCGATTCGGTCCATTCTATGATATCTGGATCTCGATTGGTGCAGTCATCAAGGAAATCTATCCATTGATATACTTCTAATTTTTCTGCATGTGTTTGGTAAGCATCTTTAACCACACGCTCCATGAACTCGACTAGCAAGAGGTTTCTCTCAAGTGCCGCGCAAAAGGCGACTTGAGTGGCTAGCTCTTCATCACCATCTCGTAATGCTTTCCAGAACTCAGGTTCCAACCGCTCTAGTCGTTTACGAATAGCCTGTGCATTTCGTTTAGCCGAAGCGGGACTTCGTTTTTGTAGGATGTTGTCCACTCTAATCGCCTGATCCCAGTCTTTTGCTGTTGCCTGACTCAACATAAACGCCGCGATGATACGGCTTTCCCTAATCATTAGAGAGCCACCGGTTAAATCACTGTCGTATTTGAAATCTGTCATGAATATTATTTACTAGGAACCCGCGTTGAAAAGATAGGGATTCAATTTCTTTCGATCCGATTCAAGTAACTGAAGTGGGTATTTAAACTCGTCATTTGCCTCTTCGTGACTAATCGCCGACTGATAGCGTTGAAGCGTGTAATACGCTAATGCTTTTCGAACCGTTAACTGTAGCCTACCATCGGGCATGCCATAATCTTTTTCGACCAATGCTTTTTGGCCGTCTGATAATTTACTGTTTTGAATCAAGTTGAGTGTTATAGATTCCTGCCAGTCAATGTCTTCTGACGAAGGCGGTGCCATTTGTTTTAGCTGCCGTGGTGTCCTGTCAATTCTGGACAATAGGAAGTCCCTGAAATTCTGATTTTTATGGCAATAAGCTCTGACATGCCAGCGAAAGCCGGTATAAACCAGCGTGTGTGGCGATACAATCCTCTCACTCCATATCGGGTTATTCATCGACGCATATAAAATCTTGATGCTGACAGCATTACGGCAAGCCTTCAGAATTTCGCGCACCACTTAAGGTCTTACGGCACGATCTGGTAATTGTACCGATGTTATTAGCGTCAGCTATTAGCTTACTAAGCGTGAACTTTGATGTGTTGTAAAAGCTTTGGCCTGATTTACGAACTAAGAATTGCTGCAACGGAATACCAAGGTCCTTCCTCGTATCGTACTCTTGCAACACATCGTCTCTTGTAGCCTCCAAGACGCACTCTAACCGACGAATCATCATAAAGGGTAAGATTAGCCGACCATATTCTGACTGCTTGTAATCACCACGTAGAAGGTCTGCTGTAGACCAGATAAGGGCTGAGATTGGCCGGGTATTCATTGGGTTTTTATTATCTCCAAAAGTCTTTACCAACTTACTCACTGGCTTGGGAATATTTAATGTGGTCAGTAGATTATCACCAAATTTTTGGGATATCCATAACCAAAAAGTTAATCTTTAAGATGGGTAGAATGTAGAACGGGTGACGAGGAATTTGATGCCATTAGTAAGTGACGTGGTCTAATTGATTGATACAACCCAGTTAAGGATAATTAACTTAACTGAGGTAAAAGCATGACCACAAGAAAGATATATTCAAAAGAATACAAACTGGACGCAGTGAGTTTGGTAAAAGACCAAAAATTTAATCAGTCAGAGGCTGCCAGGAATCTTGGTATCAATTCCAATATGCTGGGGCGCTGGATAAAAGAGCTAGATACCGATGATGGCTTAGCCTTTCGAGGTAACGGCAAGTTGACACCAGACCAAGAGGAAGTCAAAAAGCTCAAGGCTCAGGTTAAACGATTGGAGATGGAGAAAGATATTTTAAAAAAGGCGACGGTATTCTTTGCAGCAGAAACGAAGTGAAATATTCGTTCATCACCCAGCATAAGGATACCTATCCAATCAGCCTGCAATGCCAGGTTTTGGGTGTCAGGCGTCAAGGTTACTTTCACTATCGACGCCATACCGCGAACAAGCCGATTGATTCAGAGCATGAGGAAATGCTTGAGTGGGTTCAAAAGGTCGCCGAAGCGAGTGATGATACCTATGGCAGTCGTCGAATGAAGAGAGCGATGAACTGCCTCGGCTACCCGATCAGTCGGAGTAAGGCGAGAAAGTTAATGAAAGAAGCCAATGTTGTTGTTCATCGTCGCAAGAAATACAAAGTGACGACCAACAGCAATCATAAGCACCCCGTGTTTGAGAACTTGGTTCAACGTCAGTTTGAAGTTGAGCAAGTAGACCAGGTTTACGCGGCAGATGTCACCTATATCTGGACTCAGGAAGGCTGGTTATACCTGGCCGTGGTAATTGACCTATGTTCAAGAAAAGTCGTTGGTTGGAGCATGAGCTCTCGTATCAAAGCGCAGTTGGTGTGCGATGCTATGCAAATGGCGATTTGGCAACGTAGGCCAAAAGCTGGATTGATTCATCACTCGGATCGAGGGTCACAATATGCCAGTAAAGCGTTTAGGCAACTGCTTAAACAACACGGTGTTAAAGGCAGTATGAGTCGTAAAGGTGATTGTTGGGACAATGCCGTTGTCGAAAGTTTTTTCGGTAGTTTAAAACAGGAGCGAGTGCATTGGCGTCATTATCAAACTCGGAACGGGGCACAGCAAGATATATTGAATTACATTTCGGTGTTTTATAATCATTATCGACTGCACTCAACCCTAGGATATATGAGTCCTACGAACTATGAAAAGCAATTAATTGAAATGAAAGAAGCCGCTTAACTGGGTTGTACTAAAAAGGTTGACCACGTCATGCTCGTATGTCAGTCAATTATTGGCTAATAGGTATACTACTTTTTTCACATTTACCTTATTTTGTGATAGCAAGCTATGGGAGCTCGTTTGAGTGTATGGCACTTAATTCTGCGTAACGTGTTAAGTAGGTGTTAAAAGTATAAATATACAACAATGGCAAGTCGGAACAAAATGACTATAAGCTATTGATTTTTATATGGTGCCCAGAAGAGAACTCGAATCTCCACGACCTAACGGCCACTAGCACCTGAAGCTAGCGCGTCTACCAATTCCGCCATCTGGGCATGGCGAAGAAATATACACCACTAAAACCACATGTCAATATAGATCTAAACGACCCCGATAAAAGTAATCGTTATCCAAATTTATAGCACTGACAAGATGATCAGTCTGCCCTACTGAAGACTAACTAAATCACTGCAAATCATTGCAAATTTTAGTCCAGTGTTATCCAATGTCATCTTTAAATTAAACAGCGAACTACCATGACTGATAGCTCTTTTTTGCGTCGTGTACTACGAGAATATAAAACCGTAGCAATGGTTGGTTTGTCTTCGGACTGGTCTCGGCCCAGCAATTTTGTTGCCAAATATTTGTTAGACCGTGGCTTTACTATAATCCCTGTTAACCCGAAGAACGAAGAAATACTCGGACAAAAGTGCTATCCCGACCTGGAATCAATTCCAGTACCCATCGATATCGTCGATTTATTTCAACGCTCTGATCGGGTTGAACCCTTTGTAGACTCTGCTATTAAGATCAAAGCCAAACTAGTGTGGATGCAGCTGGGAGTTGTAAATGAAAAAGCGGCACAAAAAGCTCAAGATGCGGGCCTTGAGGTAGTGATGAATCTATGTCCAAAGATTGAATATGCACGTCTTTTTGGTGGGCTCAATACCGTCGGTGTTAACACGGGCGTTATTTCTTCTAGGCGGCCAAAATTCGTTAACCCTTAATTCTGTCAAAAATAAACAACCAGGAGCAGTCCAATGTCCGATCGAGAGTATGGTATAGAGACACTTTGCCTACATGCAGGACAAATTCCCGATGCTACAACGGGCTCGAGAGCCGTTCCTATCTATCAAACTGCCGCTTATGTATTTGATGATACCGATCATGCCGCCAGTTTATTTAACTTACAAACATTCGGTAATACCTACACCCGATTAACCAATCCGACCAATGCTGTTTTTGAAGAGCGTATGGCTGCGCTTGAAAATGGCCGTGCAGCGTTGGCCGTTAGCTCAGGCATGGCAGCTCAAACCGTTGCATTGCTTACCTTAATGGAACAAGGGGATGAATTGGTGTCCGCTAAAAGCTTGTATGGTGGTACGTTTTCACAGTTCGACGTGACCTTTCGGAAGTTTGGTATTAGCACTACTTTTGTCGATTCAGACGACCCTGAAAACTTCCGTAAAGCGATTACGCCAAAAACTAAGGCGCTTTATGCCGAAATTATTGGCAACCCACTTAACAATGTAATTGATATAGAGGCTGTTGGCGCAATCGCGCGTGAGGCTGGCATTCCGCTCGTTATCGACAATACTTTTGCTACACCCTACCTCTGTCGACCGCTTAATCATGGGGCTGATATTGTTGTTCATTCGGCAACTAAGTACATTGGTGGTCACGGTACGTCGATGGGCGGTGTAATTATTGAGTCAGGTAAGTTTGACTGGGCTAACGGTAATTTTCCCAATATGGTTGAACCATCTGCGGGTTATCACGGTATTCGTTTTTATGAAACATTTGGTGATTTCGCCTTCACCATGAAAGCCCGTTGCGAAACATTACGCACGCTTGGCCCAGCGATGAGCCCTTTCAATGCATTTATGTTGTTACAAGGTTTAGAAACCTTACCAATACGGATGGATAGACACTGTGAAAATGGGTTAGGGGTTGCCAAGTTTCTACAACAACATTCGTGTGTGTCTTGGGTAAACTATGCGGGCCTTGACAATAATGCTTATTATCCGTTGGTGCAGAAATACTTGCCTAAAGGCGCAAGCTCAATTCTCAGCTTTGGTATTAAGGGAGGGCAACTAGCAGGCAAAAAATTTATTGAGAGTGTTGAGTTTCTAAGTCACCTTGCCAATGTAGGTGATGCTAAATCTTTAGTCATTCATCCCGCATCCACCACCCATCGACAATTGTCGGAAGAACAGCAATTAGCCGCTGGTATAACCGCCGACATGATCCGACTCTCGATTGGATTGGAAACACTTGACGATATTCTGTGGGACCTTGATCAAGCGTTACTTAAAGCACAACAAAAATAACTATCCGGTCAATATCATTTGACCGGACATTCAACTAAACCCTTCTATATTCCTAGTAGTAATCTGGTTGGGTCTTCTAGTGTCTCTTTGATCGTGACTAGAAACTGCACCGCTTCTTTACCATCGATAATTCTATGATCATACGTTAGCGCTAGGTACATCATTGGTCTTGCTACAATTTCTCCATCGATGACAACAGGCCGCTGCTGAATGGTATGCATGCCCAAAATAGCGCTTTGTGGTGGATTTAATATAGGTGTTGAGAGCATTGATCCAAAAACACCACCGTTTGTGATACTAAAGGTGCCACCCGTTAAATCATCAATAGTGAGTTTACCTGTTTGAGCTCGCTCACCCAAAGAACGAATATTCTTTTCAACATCAGCATAATTGAGTTGGTCGGCATCTCGTAAAATGGGGACAACCAAGCCACGGTTTGAACTCACTGCAATACCGATATCAAAATAATCATGATAGACAATTTCATCACCATCAATTGAGGCATTTACAGCGGGAAATCTTTTCAAAGCTTCGACTGACGCTTTTGTGAAAAATGACATCATGCCCAGTTTAACGCCATGCGTTTTCTCAAAGGCTTCTTTGTATTTGGTCCGAGCATCCATCATCGGTTGCAAATTGACTTCGTTGAAAGTCGTTAATAATGCGGCTGTGTTTTGAGCTTGCTTTAATCTTTCAGCAACCTTGAGGCGTAAACGACTCATTGGCACTCGACGATCATTTCGACCAGAGGACGGCTCAGTCACAACTGCAGGCGCAGTGCTAGTAATACTAGCAGGTGGAGAGCTTTCAGCTACCGAAGACTCTTTTTTAGCTTCCAAGTGTTGCTGTACGTCTTCTTTTGTGACGTTACCCTTCTTGCCACTTGCAGCAATTTCGTCAACCGACAGATTATTTTCAGCAATAAACTTACGCACCGATGGACTTGCTTTATTAGAGCTGGAAGCTTCTTCTGACTTATCTGTCTCGGCAGCACTCGTGGTTTGAACCTCTGTATTAATAACACCAAGCACCTGACCATCTTTAACTGTATCGCCCGTTTCAAAAGAAATGGATTCAAGCACACCTGCAGTAGTCGCAACAATTTCGAGTACAACCTTATCAGTTTCGAGATCAACTACATTTTCATCGACGGCGATTGAATCGCCAATTTTTTTATGCCATTCGCCGAGTGTACCTTCAGTGACCGATTCTGGTAATACAGGAACTTTAAGTTCAACCTGCATAGTTTGCTCCAAATGATTAATGTATTAAAAATATTTGATTAATGAATGTTATTATAGCTCAAATGCATCTGTAACTAATTTTGACTCTTGCTCTACGTGCATCGCCATATAACCTGCAGCCGGTGATGCCGCTGAAATACGACCAGCAAACTTAACTTGAAAAGGGTCAAATACGTCGTTTAACCGACTTTTAAATTCACGCCAAGCACCCTGATTTCGAGGCTCATCCTGACACCAGATAACGGTTTCAATGTTAGGGTACTTTTCTTTTAACGCTGCAATGTCAGTTCCAGGAAAAGGATACAATTGTTCAATTCGAACAATGGCTGTGGTGTTATCGTATTTTTGACTTCTTACTTCGTGCAGCTTGTAATAAATCTTCCCACAGCACAGGATGATTCGTTTTACTTTATTATCTTCAATATCGTCTGTTTCAGGAATTATTTTTTGAAAACCACCTTCACTTAGCGAACGCAACGAAGATACCGCGCCTTCATGCCTGAGTAAACTTTTAGGACTCATTATTATAAGTGGCTTTCTAAATCCACATTTCATTTGTGATCGCAATAAATGGAAGATTTGCGATGGCAACGTAGGATAAACAACGCGCATATTATGCTGGGCGCAAAGTTGAAGGTAACGTTCTAGACGAGCCGATGAATGCTCTGGCCCCTGCCCTTCATAGCCATGTGGTAATAACATCACAAGATTACTGAGACGACCCCACTTAACTTCACCTGAACTAATAAACTGATCGATAACCACTTGAGCACCATTTGCAAAATCGCCAAATTGAGCTTCCCAGATGACCAAGGTATTAGGGTCTGTTGAAGAATAACCATATTCAAAACCTAACACGGCCTCTTCTGACAAAAATGAATTAATCACTTCAAATCGAGGTTGGTCTTTATGGAGATGTTTTAATGGCTTGTAGACTTCGCCATTATTTTGATTATGAAGGGCTGCATGACGATGAAAAAAGGTACCGCGCTCACTATCCTGCCCGGATAAACGAATTGGATAACCTTCATCAAGTAATCCAGCATACGCCATTGTTTCAGCAAAACCCCAATCACACTGTATTTCACCGTCAAGCATTCTTTGACGATTATCGAGGATTTTCTTAACCCGATGATGTACTTGAAATCCCTCTGGCAAAGTAAGTAAAGATTGACCCAATCGCTGAATTTGTGACTCGCTTAGCTGCGTATTTTCAGTAATATTAATGTCACCTTTGTCGAGACCAATCCATTCTTTTGCTGATGAAGGCTCCAAACCAGAAATAACATTTAGTGCAACGCCACCTCCTTGTTCGAGTGCCTTACGATAGTCTGCAATCATTTCATCAATGGCTTCCCGCGTCGTAAAACCTTCGTCAATCAGGCGTTGCGAATGTAGGTCAACAATTCGAGGGTGATTGCGAATCGCATCATACATCATCGGTTGTGTTACAGCGGGTTCATCTGCTTCATTGTGGCCATATCGTCGATAACAAATCATATCGATTACAACATCCTGATTAAACGTCTCCCGAAACTTAACCGCGAGTTCAGCGATATAAACACAGGCTTCAGGATCATCACCATTGACATGGAATATGGGCGCTTGCACCATTCTCGCGACTTCGGTGCAATAGAGTGTCGATCTTACGTCTCGTGGATTACTGGTGGTAAATCCGATTTGATTATTAACAATAATATGAATTGTACCACCCGTTTTATATCCCCGGGTTTTACACATATTAAAGTTTTCCATCACAACGCCCTGCCCTGCGAAAGCAGCGTCGCCATGAATTAATACGGGCAAGACATCATTCGTTTTAAAATTTTTAAATCGACATTGTCGAGCCCGAACTGATCCCTCTACCACAGGATCTACAATTTCTAAATGTGATGGGTTAAAGGCTAATGCAATGTGCATGGGTCCGATATCAGTATAGATATCAGATGAAAAACCTTGATGATATTTAACGTCGTGATTTGACTGGCTATCAAATTTAACATTGCCTTCAAATTCATCGAATAAATCGCTCGGCATTTTCCCAAATATATTAGTCAGTACATTAAGCCGACCACGATGCGCCATTCCGATAACAACCTCGCGGGTCTTATTGACGCCAGCTTGTTGAATGACTCGGTCAAGCAAGGGAATAAGTGACTCACCACCCTCTAATGAGAATCGTTTTTGCCCAATATAGCGAGTGTGCAAATATTTCTCAAGGTTTTCAGCCGCAATAACTCGATCTAAAATTCGATTTCTTCGGCCTTCTCGAAAATTAGGTGTCGATTGAGATGTCTCAAGATGTTTCTGAATCCAACGCTTTTGCGTAAGACTTTCCATATACATATATTCTGAGGCCAACGTACCGCAGTAGGTTTTCTCCAAACGTTGAATGACTTCACGCAGAGTAATTTCATCGACACCGCACATAGACCCCGTATTAAAAACAGTATCAAGGTCGTCATTTGTTAGGTTGTGTCCTTCTAGGGTCAAATCTCGGATGGCATCTGGAGAGGGTTTAGTCAGTGGATCAAGATCAGCTTTACGATGGCCCTTAATGCGGTAGGCATTGATGAGCTGAAGCACTGACACTTGTTTAAGCTGATGTTCGTGTTGAGTACTATTGGCGATTTGCCCCGTCGTTTTTTTGCTCATCACCGCACTTTTGACTTGTGCTTGAATTGCAAGATGATCATGGTCTTTTACTAGACCATTGCTGTCCCCCGATGGCGCTAAACTAGAAAACCAGAGTCTCCAATGTTCATCAACATTATTCTCATTTTTGAGATATTCGCCATAAAGCTCTTCGATGAATACAGCATTACTTCCAAAGAGGTAACTCTCTTGCTGCATTTTTTTCATATCCATTCAGGAAATTCTCGCTAGCCAGTTGTTTTATTTGATTATTCGTCAATCAAACTTATATTAATAATAGCTTAAATTTAAAATTTAACCTTAGCTGATTGTACTAGCTATTGCCTATCAGCGTAGCAAGCAAACTGATAAATGTCTCTTATCCCTCCTCAATTTCAGACGGTTTTTCAATATCAATAGATGTGTTACTTATAACAACAACCTGAAGCGACTAATTAAACGGGTTATAACTCATATTGACCAAAATACAGGGTGACAAATATAGATACATTTATGATTTTAATAGCGCTCACTCCACTGGTAGAATAACGACAAATTTCCAACGAGATAAAATTGAATGGCTCAATACATATTTACAATGAACGGCGTGAGCAAAGTCGTGCCTCCTCAAAACGAAATACTGAAAGACATTTCGCTCAATTTTTTCCCTGGCGCCAAAATTGGCGTTTTGGGTTACAACGGTTCAGGTAAATCAACACTACTGAAGATTATGGCCGGTCTCGACACTGAGTTTAATGGCGAAGCCAGACCGCAAACTGGAACTAAAATTGGTTATTTAGCTCAAGAACCGCAACTAGATTATAGCCTTGATGTGCGAGGTAATGTCGAGATTGGCGTCGCTGAGACAAAGGCTATACTGAACCAGTTTAACGAAGTCAGTGCCAAGTTTGCTGAACCCGATGCAGACTTCGATGTATTGATGGCACAACAGGCCGTATTACAAGAAAAAATTGATGCTGCAGGTGCATGGGATCTTGACCGAAAACTCGAAATTGCAGCTGATGCACTCCGCCTGCCACCTTGGGATGCCGCAGTCGAACATTTGTCTGGTGGTGAAAAGCGTCGCGTAGCTTTGTGCCAATTACTACTATCTAATCCTGACATGTTAATTTTAGATGAACCAACCAATCATCTAGACGCTGAGTCTGTTGCTTGGCTTGAACGATTTTTACAAGACTTCGAAGGGACTGTTGTTGCTGTCACGCACGACAGATACTTTCTCGATAACGTTGCTGGATGGATACTCGAACTGGATAGAGGCCACGGCATTCCCTGGCAGGGCAATTACTCGTCCTGGTTGGAGCAAAAGCAACATCGACTTGAGCATGAAGAACGTTCCGAAAAAGCCCGTCAAAAGTCAATGAAAGCCGAGCTTGAATGGGTTAACTCCAACCCCAAAGGACGACAATCTAAAAGTAAGTCACGCCTAAAAAGGTTTGAAGAACTGTCTTCTCAAGAATATCAAAAACGTTCAGAGACACAGGAGCTTTATATTCCACCCGGCCCTCGACTAGGTGATGTGGTTGTTGAAATCAATGGTGGTAAAAAAGGTTACGGCGATAAGCTACTCTACCAAGACCTTGAGTTTAGATTACCCCGTGGCGGCATCGTCGGCATTGTCGGCCCTAACGGCGCGGGTAAGTCGACTCTATTTAAAATTCTCGTTGGCGAAGAAACCCTTGATGAAGGCAGTCTGACTATTGGTGAAACGGTTAAGATTTCCTATGTCGACCAGTCACGTGATGCCCTTGACGGCAGTAAGACTGTTTGGGAAGAGTTATCAGATGGACTTGATACTATTGTTGTTGGCGGTTACGAAGTGCCGTCTCGTGCCTATGTGTCTCGATTCAACTTCCGAGGCGCCTCACAACAGAAGCTTGTTAAAGATCTGTCTGGCGGCGAGCGCAACCGTTTACACCTCGCAAAGCTAATAAAAAGTGGTGGCAACCTACTGCTGCTCGATGAGCCAACTAATGATCTTGATGTCGAGACTCTTCGCGCGCTGGAAGACGCCATTCTTGATTTTCCTGGTTGCGTCGTGGTTGTATCGCATGATCGCTGGTTCCTCGACCGCATTGCAACTCACATTCTCGCTTTTGAAGGTGAAAGTCAGGTGTACTCATACGAAGGCAATTATTCAGAATATGAAATTCATCGAAAGCAAAGGATGGGACAAAACGCCGATCAACCGCATCGCATTAAGTACAAAAAACTCGATATCTAAAAAGGCTAAAATTAATAGATTATTTGATCGCCGGAATGAGTTGCCCAACAAGGTTGAGCATAAACAAAAGGCTTGTAAATTGAAGGCACAACATTGTTATTTTCTGTTTACAAGCCTAGTTTTGTGATCGAAGTCAAAATCTCATAATATTAAACTTTACTTCAAGAGCATAAAGGATAACTTAGTCATACTGTATTAATTCGATGACACATTGTATTCAATAAATTTATTTTAAGAGTTATTATTTTAATTAAATACTCAATGCCTCTTTTTGATGGCAGGAAGACATTACCTTGAATTTAGCTCGACCACTCGGCCCACATTGCAAAATGAATACGTTTGCTGTTTGAAGGGTCAAGTTTAAGTTATGAGAATCGAAACCAGTCTGTCGCTGAAATTATGCACCAAAAGTCCTGAGACGACTTTGGATTTTATGCGTCAATTCAATTCTGAACTTGCTAATTCTTACCCGTCTGTAAATGTAATGCAAAAAGTATTTAGTAATCAGGTTAGATAAGCATGCTCCATCAAGATATAAATCAACCTAAAGATCACTCAACCCGGTTCGGTTCTTTATGGTCTCGTCAGCAATCAAATTTGGCCGATGGCAGTCAGGTTGTTTATGAAAAATTATTAGACGCTTATAACGAACCACATCGCGTTTATCACAACCTCACGCATATCACTAGCTGCCTCAAGATATTTGATCAGATATCCGAGTTACTCGACGACCCTGATGCAGTCGAACTAGCCATCTGGTTTCATGATGTAATCTACAAAGTGAAAGACGGTAGTGATAATGAGCAGCGCAGTGCTAATTTATTTATGACATTAACGGAGAGTCTATTTAATAACGAATTTCGCAACACTGTTTACGAACACATTATGGCGACACGTCACAACTGCTCATCAATTACCAATAGTGATACTAAGCTAATGGTCGACATTGACTTATCCAGCTTTGGTTTACCTTGGGCCAAATTTTTAAATGATAATAGAAACGTACGGGCTGAAATGTGTCATATACCTGACGATGACTATAACCAAAAGCAAATGTCATTTCAGCGATCTCTATTAAGTCAACCCTCATTTTTTAAGAGTGATTATTTCCATGAACATTATGAGGCTCAGGCTCATCGTAATATTGCTAAATTGTTTGAGCTAATTAAAAATGGTGATGCACCAAGTTAAGCTTGATCCTATGGTTATCTTTCTACTTTTTTAACGGTAACAGTTGGCAAAAGTTGGATATAAGAGTTGAGCACACGCTCAGCGGATAATTCCAACAGAAAAATTTGCCGCATTCAGACCTTTAATTCAAGAACCCAACGTTTAAATATTATTCTCATGAATTAAGTAGGGGATAAAAAATGACTATCGAGTTGCTCACTGAACCGCAAGTTTTAAACCTAAAGTTGCAATTATTCTCACAGCGACAAACCTTGCAACTTCAGTTATTACAATCGGATGATGCCGCAAGACCTGTCACTTTAGATCAGCAGTCAGTAGGTCGTGTATCGCGTATCGATGCCATACAACAACAGCAAATGGCCAGTGCGAACAGAAGTCAGACAATCGCTTTATTGCAACAGATAGACATCGCGTTAAAGCGAATCGAATCAGACCAATATGGGCTATGTCAGATATGTGATGAGCCCATTGCCCTACCGCGTCTTCAAGCCCAACCTCACGCCGCTAATTGCATTATTTGTCAATCCAAGCAGGAAGATTCAAGCTAAACGGGAGCTTTGGTAAAAATCCATTTTTTAATGTGGGTGCGTTGTAACAATAAACCGATGGCGATGACGGCATAGATACTCGCTTCTAGGTAATCCGCTTTGACCAACCAGATAAAATGCAATATTGCCAGAATAGTGACCAAATAAGTCAGCTGGTGTAATTTTTTCCAGCGCCGACCTAATTGACGAACCATGCCCTGATTAGACGTTATAGCTAGTGGTATCAATAAGACCAATGCACTAAACCCCAGAGTAATATAAGGCCTATCAATAATGTCTTCGAACATATCAGCAATGTCGAACGAGTGATCAGCCACCAGCCAAATCATAAAATGACAGCAGGCGTAAAAGAAAACATATAGTCCCAGCATGCGTCGGAAGCGCATTATCGCTGCCAATCCAAACCATTGCCTCAGTGGTGAAATCGCCAGCGTAATGAGCAAGAATCTAAGCGCCCATTCGCCAGTCTCATGGGTAATGGCTTCAACAGGATTAGCACCTAAATCACCATAAAAAGCATTCCACACCAGACTAAAAAGTGGCAACAAGCAAAGCATAAAAACCACAGGCTTCGCGGCAGCAGACTTGAGTACATCAGAGAGTTGCATAAAAAATTCAGTTTGAAGATAGCATAGTTAGAATTTCGTATTAGAATTTCACATTAGAAATGCTTTCTTAAATCCATGCCTTTATACAGGTGGGCGACTTCTGCCTCATAACCATTAAACATGCGTGTTTTCTGTTTAAAAATCTCACCAATTCTACGCTCTCTTTTCTGCGACCAGCGGGGATGGTTGACCTCAGGGTTGACGTTAGAATAAAAGCCATATTCATTCGGCCCCGAGATATTCCAACTGGTTTGCGGTTGTTGCTCGGTGAACTCGATACTGACAATTGACTTGATGCTCTTAAAACCATACTTCCATGGCACAACCAAACGCACGGGCGCACCATTTTGATTCGGCATGGTTTTGCCATACATACCGACAGCGAAAAGAGTCAAGGGATTCATCGCTTCATCAATTCGTAAACCTTCTTCATAAGGCCATTGCAAAACAGAACGTTTTTGCCCTGGCATTTGTTCAGGATCGAGAAGCGTTTTAAAAGCCACATACTTGGCTTTAGACGTTGGCTGCAGTGACTTTAAAATAGACGCCATTGGCACTCCCAACCATGGAATTACCATAGACCAAGCTTCGACACAGCGTAACCGGTAAATACGCTCTTCAATATCGAAAGGTTTAACTAAATCTTCGAGTGCATACTCACCGGGCTTTTCACACTCCCCACTCACCGTGATTTTCCAATCATCGGTATTAAAGTTTTGGGAGTTTTGCAACGGGTCAGTCTTGCCAGTACCAAATTCATAGAAGTTGTTATAAGTCGTCGCATCTTTTTCAGAGGTCAACGCTTCATCCAAATTCACTACTTTGGGTTTGTAATCATTTATCGCCAAAGAAGCATTGGCTGTTGTCCATGGGTTCAACAATAAGGCAGTGCCTAATAACCCGCCAGTAATCATAAACTCGCGGCGTTTCTCGTAAATTGCCTCAGAAGTAATCTCTGAATGAGCGATATTGGTCTTAAATTTAAATCGAGTCACAACCAACCTATGAGCGTTTTCGAGAATATTTATAGACAGACGGGTTAATTGTTAGTTCAGCTTGCCACTACTTCATCCACTGCCGAGCATTTCGGAACATTCGCATCCATGGCCCATACTCAGGCCAATCGGGTGACTGCCACGAATTTTGAATACTGCGAAAAATACGTTCGGGGTGCGGCATCATAATCGTGAAACGGCCATCGTCATTGGTGAATGCATTTAAACCCAATGCAGAACCATTCGGGTTAATCGGATACTGCTCACTCGGCTGACCATGAGCATTCACATATCGAAAACAAGCCTGCTTCTGATCAAGTAACTGCTGACTAGAGGCGTGTCTGCTTTCGACCTGTCCCTCGCCGTGGGCCACAACAACCGGCATCATCGAACCCTGCATACCATCGAAGAAAAATGAAGGTGACTCGAGTATTTCGACCATCGTAGTACGACCTTCGAATTGTTCTGATTTATTGCGCACAAATCGAGGCCAGTCAGAAGCACCGGGAATAATCTCGAAAAGATTCGACATCATTTGGCAACCATTACAAACACCCAAGCCAAAGCTATCACTTCGATCAAAAAAGGCTGAGAACTCATCATAAGCACGCGGACTATACAAAATCGATTTAGCCCAGCCTTCTCCTGCACCCAATACGTCACCGTAAGAAAAGCCGCCACACGCCGCAATGCCCTGAAAGTCACTCAGACTAACTCGACCTGACAAAATATCACTCATGTGAACATCAAACGCATCAAACCCAGCCCGCTGAAAAGCGGCAGCGAGTTCTACCTGACCATTCACGCCCTCTTCCCTCAAAATTGCAATCTTGGGGCGCGTGCCACCGATATATTTAGCGGCAATATCTTGCTTTGGGTTAAAACTTAAGTTTGAGAATAAAGTAGGTTTTTGATTATCTAAAATCGCATCGTATTCTTGCTGCGCACATTCGGGGTTATCCCGAAGTTTTTGCATTTGATAACTAGTCTCTGACCATGCACGCTTGAGATTCACAATGGAATCATTAACGACAGCCACACCTGAATGTTTGATAATAAAAGATTCCGAATTTTCGGGCTGACCAATAGCGTGAGATATAGCAGCCAGTCCATGTTCTAACAACGTGTCTTCAACCAACTCTAAATTTGATTGCGATACCTGTATAACCGCCCCTAGCTCTTCGGCGAATAACACCGAAAGCGCATCAGCACCGAGATTAGAGACATCACAGGAAACTCCCAGACGCCCAGCAAATGCCATTTCACAAAGTGTCGTCAATAGTCCGCCATCCGATCGATCGTGATAGGCCAAAATTGCCTCTTTTTCGAGCAGTATTTGCATCGCTTTAAAGAATGATTTGAATAACTCTGGATCATCCAAGTCAGGGCAAACATCACCCGTTTGTCGGTATACCTGTGCCAGTGCCGAAGCACCGAGTCGGTTCTTGCCCTGCCCCAGATCAAGCAAAATTAACTGCGATCCTGGCTCACCCGATTTAAGGTCTGGCGTGACTGTTTTACGCACATCAAGCACGGGCGCAAAAGCCGAAATAATAACCGATAAAGGCGACGTAACGGAATGATCACCTTTGTCATCTTGCCAAGTGGTCTTCATCGACAGTGAATCCTTACCCACTGGGATCGCAATACCCAGTTGCGGGCAAATTTCCATACCCACGGCTTTTACGGTATCAAACAAGCGGGCATCCTCACCTTCATGTCCAGCCGCAGCCATCCAATTAGCCGAAAATACGGTACGAGATAAATCGCCAACATAAGCCGAGGTCATGTTCGTCAAAGCTTCGCCTATTGCCATACGGCCTGATGCAGGTGCATCTAAAATAGCCAGTGGGGCCTTCTCGCCCATACTCATGACTTCACCCGTGAAACTAATGTAGTCCGTTAAAGTGACCGATGCGTTCGCCACAGGTACTTGCCAAGGCCCGACCATTTGATCACGGCTCACCAACCCACTCACCGAACGATCACCAATACTCACCAAAAAAGTCTTATCAGCAACAGCAGGCAAACGAAGCACACGATACATTGCTTCTTTGATATCGATAGTCGAGGTATCAAATGCAGGTTGAGTGACTAATATATGCTTCGCATCGCGATGCATTTTAGGCGCTTTGCCCAATAGAATTTCGAGCGGCATATCGACCGGATAATTATCAAAATGAGCATCTTTAACCCGCAACGTCTTCTCTTGCGTAGCTCTGCCAAGCACCGCATAAATACAACGTTCGCGCTCACATAGTTGTTCAAAATCAGTCAATCGTTCATCTGACACTGCGAGCACATAGCGCTCTTGGCTTTCGTTGCACCAGATTTCCATCGGAGACATGCCTGGCTCATCATTTGGCACGGCGCGTAAATTTAACTCGGCACCTCGGCCAGCATCGTTCACCAATTCGGGTAAGGCGTTCGATAAACCACCCGCACCGACATCGTGAATTGAAATAATAGGATTAGACTCACCCTGCGCGAAACAACGGTCGATGACTTCCTGAACCCTTCGCTCCATCTCAGGATTTCCCCGTTGGACCGAAGCAAAATCCAAATTCTCGTTACTACTGCCACTCGCCATCGAGGAGGCCGCACTGCCACCCAAACCAATCAACATAGCCGGTCCACCCAATACGATAATATTAGCGCCAACCGGAATAATGCCCTTGTCAATATGCTCAGGTCGAATCGAACCAACACCGCCAGCCACCATAATCGGTTTGTGATAGCCGCGAATCTCATCACCATCACGCGTCTTCACGGTTTGCTCATAGGTTCTAAAGTAGCCACAGGTATTCGGACGACCAAACTCATTATTAAACGACGCTGCACCAATCGGCCCTTCAAGCATAATATCCAATGCAGACGCAATGCGATCAGGCTTACCATTATCAACTTCCCAAGGTTGCACAAAGCCGGGGATATTCAAATTAGACACCGAAAAACCACACAAACCCGCTTTTGGTTTCGACCCAATACCCGTCGCACCCTCGTCCCGAATCTCACCACCCGAACCTGTCGCAGCACCCGGAAAAGGCGAAATAGCCGTCGGGTGGTTATGCGTTTCAACCTTCATCAAAATATCGATTCGGGCCTCTTCATAACCGTATTGAGCGCCCTCGGTGGCAGGAGCAAACTTACTGCCCGCAAACCCTTCGATAACAGCCGAGTTATCGTGATACGCCGATAACACTCCATTTTTATTCATCGCAAAGGTATTTTTAATCATGCCAAACAGCGAGATATCCTTAACCTCACCATCAATCGTCCAACCTGAATTAAAAATCTTGTGCCGACAATGTTCAGAGTTCGCCTGAGCAAACATCATCAATTCAACATCCGTTGGATTGCGTTTTAAACCCGTGTAAGCATTGATTAAATAGCTAATCTCATCCCCTGTCAGCGCCAGACCAAGCTCGATATTCGCCAATTCCAGCGCCTTTTGTCCATCAATAGACAAATCAACTTCGAGCAAAGGTCGGGGTTCATGCGTTTGAAACAACTGCTCGCAATCCGCTAAAGATCGGAAAACCTGATCCGTCATACGGTCATGTAATAACGACTCGATCAAACTGGCATCATTCTCAGCATTCATGGGTTCATCCAACTCAACCCTAAAATGAATACCCCGTTCAATACGACGAACATCCGACAAACCACAATGATGCGCAATATCAGTCGCCTTACTCGACCAAGGAGAAATCGTACCGGAACGCGGAATCACATAAAAATCAATACCACCAGAATCAACCGCTTCAAATGCCGGCCCATAAGTCAGCAAACTGCGCAAAATAGTATCGTTCGCTTGCGACAACCCAGCGCTGGCTAAGTCAACCAAATGAATAAAACGACAGCTAATTTTGCTGAGCTTCACACCATGATTAACACATTGTTGATGCAATTTTTGAAGTCTGAAATCGGATAAAGCAGGACTACCAGGGAGACAAAGCATATTAGCGGCAACACAGAGGTTGGGGCGAAAAAAGAAGCGCAAATAATAGCGGAAAATGACACATGCTCCAACACAAACAGTAATTGTTAGGCTATAATCTCGTTTCCTGGGGACGACTTGGCTTCGACGTTGGTCGCAAAACCTGAGGTGCATGCCGAGAATGTAGACAAACTCGTTAAACTTTCTGCAAACTATAGTTGCAAACGATGACAACTACGCTATCGCCGCTTAAACTCCGGTAGATTGCTGTCGGACTGGATACGTGTCTATGCGTCCAGGTTCTTCGGAACATTCCGGCATCGCTCTCATAGAATCGTGATGGAGGCTTGTTCGGGGCCAAAGCACTAAACAAATACCGAGCCAGCTGCATGTCTTCCCCGTCCGGCGGGTAGCAGGTAGTTAAATTAAAGTCGGAATAAGCATGTAGAGCCAATGGCAGAGGGCTGGCGGACGCGGGTTCGATTCCCGCCGTCTCCACCAAAAGAAGGTTTTAAGAGAGCCAATAAAGACCTGTAACACTATTTAAAACAATAGTTTACGGGTTTTTTTATGCCTATAACGTCCAGAGAGATTTATTAGAATCCCACTGTTTTAGTAGTACTCATGGTAGTACAATAGTGACACACTAAGGCGGTACTACCATTATGGCTATTGTCATCAAACCCTTGACTAATACTCAGATTAAGCAAGCCAAACCCAAAGAAAAGCTATACACCTTATCTGATGGCGGCGGACTGCAACTCCGTATAAAACCAAACGGCTCAAAACTGTGGTTATTCGACTACAGACGACCCTATACCAAAAAGCGTACTTGCTTGAGTTTTGGATCCTACCCAGACATAGCGCTCGCAGACGCCCGTCGAAAACGTGCCGAGGCAAGAGGATTATTGGCAAAAGATATAGACCCTCAAGAACATCGAGAAGAAGAAGCTCGTCTAAATGAAAGCGCATACTCAAATACCCTGGAGAATATCGCGGCCAAATGGCTCAAAGTTAAAAAAACGAAAGTATCAGCCGATCACGCCGCCGATACTTGGCGATCCCTAGAGCTTCATATACTCCCCTACCTGGGCCAAGTGCCTATACACAAAGTATCAGCGGTAAAGACCATCGAGGTAATAGAACCAATCGCCGCTAAAGGCAGTCTCGAAACCGTCAAACGACTGTGTCAGCGACTCAATGAAATTATGGTTTATGCCGTTAATACGGGCCTAGTAAATGCAAATCCTTTAGCAGGCATCAGTCAAGCCTTCAAGACACCGATAAAGCAGCACCTACCGACTTTAAAGCCAGATCAGCTACCGGAGCTCATGTCGGCGCTATCGCTAGCCAGTATCAAAATAACCACCCGCTGCTTGATCGAATGGCAATTACATACCATGGTCAGGCCAAGTGAAGCTGCGGGTACTCAATGGAGTGAAATTGATTTTGATAACAGCCTATGGAACATACCGGCTGAACGCATGAAAGCTAAGAAGGCACACACCGTACCACTAACAGCTCAAATGCTGAACTTGCTCGATCTCATAAGGCCAATCAGCGCCCGTAGCGAGTTTGTATTCCCATCTGACCGAAACATTAGAAAAACGACTAACCCCAGCACTGCCAACATGGCATTAAAGCGTATGGGTTACGGCACCCAACTAGTTGCTCACGGGTTACGGTCGATCGCCAGCACTATTCTCAACGAACAAGGATTCGATCCGGACATTATCGAGGCGGCTTTAGCGCACGTCGGTAAAAATGAAGTTCGTAATGCCTATAACAGAGCTGATTACATTGAACGTCGCAAGCCGATGATGGTTTGGTGGAGTGATTATATTGACAATGCCGGCACTGGGAACATAAGCCTTGCTGGTAATGTGAGACAGTTTAAGGCTGTATAAACAAAACCAACTGCCTTAGTTATACTGGTACATCTTGTTTAGCATTTACACCCGGCCAAATTTCAAGTGCGATATCCGCTAACAATTCTGAGCGGATTTTTATAGTTTTTCCATCCCATTTTTCTTGGTTGAGTAATGGAATGTTGAGCCGCAGGTTAGTATTAGCAAGGAGTAGTTCTTTCTTAACTGAGAAAGACTTATTTTGCGCTGCTCTGTTCACACTAAGATTTAGCAACGTGAGATTTCCTAAAGTAGGAATAGAGCCTTCACGCTCGATAATTTCAAGATCTCTATCGTCTATAGGTATTTCAAATAATCGTTTTTGTCCTATTTTCCACACTTCACCTTGATCGCAACTACCTCCATCCTCTAGAGGCCAGTGTTCATACCAAGATTTAGGGAGAATATGCTCGATATCAAGAACGAAAAGGTTGCCACTAAACGGATCTTCCGTTTTTACTGATTGACGCAACTCTAACTCCAACTCACTCAAAATTGCTCTCATTTTTGGAGCATCAAGCGTACCTGGAAAAATTGCACAAGTAACACAAGTCTGCCTGAACTCTTCGTTATTAGGCCAGCGAGATGCTTCACCTTTTAGAGAAGAGAGTATTTTGCAAAGAGCTTCTGGGGAAACCTCTGAATTTGACAGGTTTCGAAGAATTGAAATGAAAATATTATTGTAGTTTTTAGTCGTTAGCCCTGAAATTGCTCTACGGACAACATAAGAGAGCAAAATGTTATACATTTCATTTTGATCGGCCTTTGAATGTACTGACGTTGCTATTAATAAAGCAAGTGGATATAAAGTTGTAATATCAAATGGCGTGATTCTTTTACCAAACTTAGCAATAGGGCTACTCCCTTCCCCATCAATAAGATCTTGATAATGCGTAGCATATTTAGAAAGTACCTCAAGCTGGGCTTGTGCCGATTTCGGCTGTGATTCACTAAAAACATAACGCCGGTATTCAAAATATATTCGACCTAAGTCAACTTCCTCTCTGAGTTCGGCCTGCAGTGATGCATGAATAAACCATTCCACTCTGGGTTTATTCATGCGACCTCTTCTTTGCTCTTGATTCCAATAAATGTTTTCGAATTTAGCCCAAAATGAATCATAAAGACTTTCAGAATCAACACCTTCCCTATCCGCCCTCATAAAAATAAAATTCCTAATTAAATCCGTCGAATGCAATCGAGCGCCACGTCCGTTTAGAGTTTCAAAAATGACTTGTGCGTCATCATCTTCATCTAGAACAATAGAAACAATTTTTAGATCTTGTAAGATCGCAGTCGCTAACTTTTCAGCGCGCATCGGAATATCTATTTCAGTTCCCTGATCAATCCATTTTTCAAAATGATCAGTAAAAAACCAAATAGCTTCTAATGATGCTGGGTGCCTAATTCCTACCTTTCGCAATGTTTCGTTTTGGGTGAAACTCTCAGGGAAGATAACTTTTAGCTCATCTCGATAATTTGCCATAAGAGCAGACTTGTAAGATTTTCGGTCACGAAATGTAGGCCAAACCTTGAAACACTCAATTTCAGGGTCTCGCATTGTGTCAGGATAAGCGTTTGTTAGTGCACCTAAAACAATCTCAGAAATTGCTGCAACATCGTATGACTTTAAAACAAGAAAAATAGACTTCAGCACATACTGTAATGTCGTAAGCCTTTGTTGTCCGTCGATGATATGCAGTGTATCTACACCAATCAATCCATTTTTGGGTTGCGGATCTAACACTACAGCCCCAAGAAAATGAGGTGTTACTCTATTTCCGTTTACCCTTGAGTCCGCTTTAGCTTGAATATCTTCCCAAAGTTGTTCCCATTGGTCCGTAAGCGTCCAAACATAAGCCCGTTGGTAAAACGGAACCATATATTGCCTACGATCTTGGAAAAGCTGCTGTATCGTAATGTCATCTGATTTCAAAGCAATGTCCTTTATTTTTGAATTCCACTATACATCGAGACTGGCACCGAATTTTCGAAGCCACTCCTTCCTTTCACAATAATCCGGCATTACTTTATCCACTTCGTTCCAGAAAGCATTGGTGTGATTTTTCTGATGAAAGTGGCAGAGCTCATGCACCACGATATAGTCGATTATTTTTGGCGGTGCCATCATGCAACGCCAATGAAAATTAAGCGCCCCGTTTTTGCCGTAACTGGCCCAGCGGTAGCCCATGTCTTTAACCTTTAAATCGGCCACTTTTGTGCCTACCTTGGGGGCAAAATATTTGGCTCGCTCAGTGAATCGCTGAAGGCCTTTATCAATAAAATAAGCCTCAAACGATTGCTTCGCTGCTTCACTACCGCCCTGCTCTATCACCGCTCGACTGAGACAGAAACGACCTTCCTTCAACTGTAAGGCACAAGCCTGGTCTGACACTAGCGACAAACGATAAGCACGACCCAGATATAAAAAAGTTTCACCATTGACCCATTCACGCACCACAGCGCTCGCATTCAAGTCTTTCCATTCTGCCAGGTTGCGGTATATCCACATGCGTTTACTCTCGACCAGCGCATCAACCTGCTCAGGGGTATAGTCTGCTGGTGGCCGCACCGATACCACACCATCACGCTCGATTACGATATCGGTGGTCTTGCGCGGGCTGCCAGGCAACAACTGATAATCTATACCCCGAACTCGTCTTGAAATCATGCGACGGCCTCTTTCTTCAGCAGTTCGTCATGGCGGTTTTTGGCTAACTCCATAATTTCAATCGCTATGCGTTCACGGTTCACTTTTAGTTCGTCAATACCAGTCACCATCAGCGCCGTTTTAATTTGACTGCGAGTCTTCTTTTGCTTGTCGCTATTACTCCAAAAATCGATACTGCCAATGCTGTCTTGAAGGGTTTCGACAATCGCTTCCATCAACGCTTTCATTTTTGCCTTGGCGCTATTCGGTACCTCGCCATTTTCAAAGGCTTCATTAGCTATATGTTCATAGAAGGTCGCGGCCTCTCGACTCATGCCGTCTTCACCCGGTTTACGACCTGCTACCGCTTCAGTACGCAGTTTATCCAATTCTTCAGCTAGCTTATCCCACTGCCCTTGATACTGATCGATGAGGTTTTCCACCTTTTCTGACAGGCTCTTGTAAAACCCGGGGTCTTCATCATTGTGCACGGTGCAGTGTTTACGAATGGCGTGCTCCATTTCACTGGCTTTAGCTTCGGCATTACCGTCGGCGTGTTGATTCAACTTTTCGATAAAGTCTTCTGACAACAATTCTACTGGTGCAACCTTGGGGTTGATGCCCAGGCTAATCAGGTGTTCATTGATCAGATCACGCACCTTTTGCCCCGCGTCACCTAGGTTAAGGCTGGTGTCCTTATACCGCTCTTTAGTCACGCGCAAAATATACCCGAGACGCTTGGCTGGTATGCGATAGTTATGGGCAGCGCGATGCGGCAGGATAATATCCATACTCATCAAAAACTTCTTTAGATAAACATCAAAATCGGCCCGTATCTTCTCGTCTTTCAACAGCTTCACAGCCTCATGCACCACCTCTGCATCGTCTTCAATAGTAGGCAGCTTACCCTCTACAAACTCTCGTACCTTGGCTATCTTGTGCTCTGAAAACAGTTGCAGTAAACGCTGGTAACGTTCTTCTAATACCGGTACCTCGGAGGTAATACTTTTTAAACCATGTGCCAATTCTTGTTGCTCATCAGCGGCAGCGTAAAGCGTCAACGCATCGGTCAGGTTATCGGTAAGGCCAATGTAGTCAACAACATAACCGCGTTTCTTACCTTTCTTAACTCGGTTAGTGCGAGCTATTGCCTGCAACAGCGTGTGCTCACGGATCTTTTTATCAAGATACATAACTTGTTCGATCGGTGCATCGAAGCCAGTCAGCAGCATGTCACACACCACCAGAAAGGCTATACCGGTATAAGGTTTGTCTGGATTATTAAAGGCGAAAGGTTTGCAAAAGTTATCAACCGCACTCCACGCTCTGGCTTGCTTACGTGCCTCGGTAATGTAGGCCGCTTCATTAGTACCATCACCCGAAATCACCACGGCAGCCTTTAAAAAAGCAACCTTGTCGATCAGTTCAACGTCAGGAGTAGAGGCAGCGCGTAGCTCGACAAGCGTATCGTCTAATGCCTGAGTAATGGCTTTTTGATATCGAACGGCTGCGAGTTTGGAGTGACAAACCACCTGTGCCTTAAACCCATTAGGGAATATATGCTCCAGATAATGTTTGACCATATCTTTCGCGATAGCAGCAATTCGTTGCTCGGCCTCCAACAGGTCACCGGTAGCGCCGTATTTCTTCCTGATGGCCAACAACTCTTCTTCACTACGGTCTTTAAACAGGTTTTCGAACTCTGTTTCAAAGCCATGTTTATCGTTTAGCGCAGCATCAGCGGTACGACCCTCGTAGAGTATCTGCAAGGTAGTGCCATCTTCAACTGCATCCATCAGTCTATAAGTATCTATGTATTCACCAAATCGTTTGGTGGTCTTCTTTTCACCATGCCGCTCGGTAATAAGCGGCGTACCAGTAAAGGCTATACGGGCAGCATTCGGAAAGGCTTCAAATATATTATCACCCAGATCAGAGCCCTGAGTACGATGTGCTTCATCAATCATTAACACGATTCGCGATGAATTATTCACCACGCCAAAAGTCTCAGCAGTCGGAATAGCTTGATAGGTACCCAACGCCTCAGCGACTTTTAACGGTAGGCTTTGGTCGCGCAACTGAAACTTGTGCACCATGACCATATTAATGTCGGAGCTGTCAGTCGCGAGCTGCTCACGCAAGTCCTTTCGGGATTCGATAGTATGCACGCGCCCACCAATCAAGGTAGCGGTCGCGGCTAGCTGGTCTTCCAAATCCACACGGTCATTGATCAGCAATATTTTATAGTCGTTTAGATCACGAGAAACACGCAACATGCGAGCGACAAACACCATGGTTAAACTCTTGCCCGAGCCCTGGGTATGCCAGACCACCCCACTCTTATCCTCAGCAGTTACGCCATTACGCAACCGCTCGACGATCTTGTTGGCGGCACGAAATTGCTGATAGCGACACACCACCTTGATGCGTGGGCCACCGTCGGTATCCATAAACACTGACGAAGTACGCAACATGCTAATCAGATTAGCTTTGTTAAGCATGCCGTTAATCAATCGCTGTTGCTGGTTCATGCCTTCAGCCACGCTATCTGACTGCGGCCATTGGGTCTTCCACGGGTAATAATGCTCTTCGCCTGAGGTAATAGTGCCGTAGTCGGCCTCGATGCCACAGCTACGAATCAACAACATATTGCAATGGAACAGACGCTGCTCGCCTTCTTTTAAACCTAGTTTATGTGTTTCCTTGCGCTGGTTGCTATAGCGCTGCAATTGCTCGAAGGCTTCACTCATCGGGTTGGCGCAGGTCGGACCGCCTTTCTTACATTCAACCACCGCTAACGGTATGCCGTTCACAAACAGCACAATATCAGGAATGATGAATTGTTTGACACCGCCAGGTGTATCTATACGGAACTGGTTGATGGCCAGAAAGTGATTATTCTCTGGGTTCACAAAGTCGACCAGTTTCACGACAGGGTCATGCTCGTGAGTGACTTCATTCCCATCGACCTGAGCTTTGAATAACAACTTCTGGATCGCCTCGTTGGCCTCCAGTAGGGTGCGCCCAGGTTGACGCAGGATTTGGTCTTGCAGGTCTTGTAACTGCTTTGTGGTCAGCCAGAGCAAGCCTTTGGAAGTGCTATTGAGAGCCGCGACGGATTTTGCAAACACATCTGGTAACAGCCATTGGCGAAAATTTAGACGCAGACTTTTGGACGGGTCTGAAGGGATGTCCTGTCCTTGATCGATAGTGTCCCAGCCTAGTGCTTGCAGTTGCTGTAAGAAGGGCTGTTCGACTTCCGTGTATTCAGACATGTGCTATTTCTGATTGATCGACGTTGACTTGGACTTTTCCGGTTAGTAGATCTTGCATTAAACCAAATTTTAAATAGGTCAATTTCCTTAGATACTTGCCTTCGCTCTCAATCAGATAATGCTGTTTCAGCAATTTTCTACTTATACGATCCTGTTCATTCATTGGTGGTACAGGGCAAACGAATCCGCTGATATCCGCTTGCGATATATTTCGCTGACCACTGCTTCCATTCATAGACTTATCGATTTGTAACTTTGTTGATGTCAAACACATCAGTTGTCCCAAAAAATCATTTCTCATCATTGCTGCCTTTGGCGTTAAGCGAAGCAACTTATCTGAGAGCATTAATTTGGCTTGAGTATCATTTACTTGCACGCATTTACCAACAAGTTCAGCTACACCATTCGCTCGCGTCAGAATTACATCCCCATTTTTCACTTCCAGGGCAGGTATCGGTCTCAAATTACTTGGCAGTGTTTTAGACTCTGAGCAATCATAAAAACCTCTAGTTACGGCGCTTACTTTCAGCACTCCCCATTCGCCAATTCCTGGGCGAACTTCCATACAAGCGGGGCTCCAACCAGAATCAATTTTCGATAAAACAGTCGATAACTTAGTAGCGCTCCACTCCTTCGGAATCCACCCAATCGGAGTTTCCTGATACAGCTCTGGCGCTAGTTCGCGGGGTGGGCGCAGTTTACCGTCGGCACCAATGCCACGGGTAAAAAGGTCGTGCATCAGCCCTGCTTTGATCTGTTGGTATTTTTTAATCAGTGCTTCCGTTTTTTTGATAGTTTGATCCATGGTATCCAAAACTGCAGCGATCTTTCCTTGGACTAGCGTCGATAAGGGGATATTGGTTTCCACCGCACGGAAGGCAGGGATTGATAGCGTGTAGCGTGTAGAGCCAGCACATTTTCGCTCAAACTGCTTGCGAACACTCTGCTCATTACAGAACCAGGCTGAAAACCTAAGATTTAGCAAGTTTGAATCGGATGGTCTAAATCTAACTGTGTGATAGCTATGCAAACAATTGGGCAAGTTTTCATCCACAACGGCTGAATGACCTATATCGTCAGGAGTTTCAGACGAGGGAGTAAATAAAATGTCTCCCAATACAACTTTACTTTTAGCCATTTCAACTTTAGAAGCTGTTACCTCCATAAGATCAATTGACGAATCAATCGTGTTTGTTCGATACACATCCATGTAGTTGATAAGGCTGACAAGCGTCTCACTTGCACAATGTTTTTTGTCCACACTGCTTGTCGAGAATGTGCCTAGATCACCTAACCTCACCTGAATCCATTTAGTCATCTTGGCTACACTCCTTATACCCCAGACCCGCCAAAAATTCTTGTAACTGCCCAGACGCCAAATCCCGCTCAGCCTCGAAAGTCCTGGCCGTCACCGCATACTTACCCCACAAACTTTCAATTGCCTTGATGCAGGCTCGCTGGTCTGCACGCAGATAGGCTCTGTAGGTATCCATCAACAATCGGCGAAGACGCTCGGTAATAACAACACGAGCTTCATCAGCAGTAATTCTGGCCCGTGCGCGTTCCACAAGTTCGTCACGTTTATCCTCGATACCTTTGATGCCAGTTTTCAGCTCCCTGACTTCATCTTCCAGCACTTTGTGGCTCTCTAAGCTCATAGCAATGTTAGTGGCACGCCCATAAGCCTGCTGGCCCTGCTGAATCGCCTCGGCCAGGGGTGCAACATAATCGCTGGCGTGTCTGGTTTGTGTGGCTAAGTCTAGGGTACGTTGGCCGTTACCAAATTGCGGATCAGTTTGCGCTAAGCCGTCTGTGCAGTAGTAGCTTTTTTTAGTGCCAACAGGCAAAAGGTCAGCGGTCTTCAGCTCGACGTATAAATCGCCAACGAGGTTCTTTATCAGCTTTAGTTGTGCCTTCCACTCGGCGGTGTGTGTCTTCAACTCTTCTTTTTTGCTTTTCACCTCAGCACCGGGCAGTACGCCAGTATCATCGGCGTCTTCAAAGTCCTCTTCACTGGCTGCCGCAAACAGAGCTTGCAGTTCGCCCAACCTTGCCTGAGTTTGTTCCAGCTCTTCTAGCACCTCGGGGAACTGGCTTTGCAAAATCTCTTCATCTGGGATCAACTCCGGCCCCCATCCACTTGCGGCAATAGATTTGAAGTCGGCTTTGAGGTCATCCACATAGTTAGCAAAAGCACCACGTACCTGAAACGAGGTGAGCAGGTCTTGATCAGCCAAGGCCTGCTCGATACTGGTTAGCAGGCTGCTGCGCATAACATAAACATTACGCTGCCTGACCTCTTGATTCTCTGGGTCGGGTGCCAACGCCTCGACGATGGGTAGGTTAGCTTGCCACCAGTCTTCTAGCGTTTGCATCAATTGCTCGTGACGCGCTGTTACACTTTGATGGTTGGCGACAAAATCGGCTATATCCCGTTTGTCGGCAAGCATCGGGGCAATGTCGAGATAGATTGCGTCCTTGGCTACAAAGGCATCGTCTTTAAGTTGCGGGTAGTTCTGCCAATAGTGGGCCAGGCTTTCTACCTCTACCTTAGGTACGCCACCATGTAAATGGGCGCGCACATCTTGCGGTTCGGGTGGTGGGGCGTTGTCAACATAACGGCGAATATTACAGTTGTATTCCTCTGCCACGATCTCATCCTTGGGCACTCGGCGAGCATAGGCTGGAATATCACCTCCATCGCGGTAGGCGTAGATAATCTTGTCGATATCTTCGGGGCGTAAATGGTTCTGCGCCTTGCCTTCACGGTATTCCCGGTCGGCATTAATGAACAACACGTGATTGCGGTCGGTGGCACCCATTTTGTTCATCACCATTATGCAGGCCGGTATGCCGGTACCGTAAAACAAATTACTCGGCAGGCCTATTATCGCCTCCAGATAGCCCTGTTCAATAAAGTATTTACGCGCCTCACGTTCTTCTCCTCCACGGAACAACACGCCATGCGGCATTACAGAAGCTAGACGGCCATCGTGTTTAAGCACTGCGAGCATGTGCTGGATAAACATGAGGTCGGCCTTTTTACCCGACTCAGGCATCATCACTGGAAATCGGCCCGAAAACTTGAGGTCTTTTTTGATGTAGTTCTGACTAAAGGGTGGATTAGCCACTACTCGGTCGAAGCGTTTCAGCTCGTTACTATCATCGAGGTGTTGGGGTTCGCGCAAAGTATCAGCCTGGCGAATATCCGCATGTGATATGCCATGCAATAACATGTTCATCTTGCAGATAGACCAAGTAGTGCCCATTTTCTCCTGACCGTAGAGGCCCAGCTCGTCGGCCTCCCCACCTTTCTCGCGCAGGTAATCTCGCATCTGGATCAACATACCACCGGAGCCTACCGTGGGATCATATACGGCCATGCCTTCATCTGGGTTACAGACTTCGACACAAATGCGGACTACTTCAGCCGGAGTATAGAATTCGCCAGCCTTTTTACCAGCCGAGTCGGCAAAGTATTTGATCAGCCACTCATAGGCCGCACCCAGCAGGTCAGGGAATTCGAAGTCGATGTCTTTAAGTGGGATTTTCTCAAAGTTTTCTACAAATGCCGCTAGTGTGTCATCGTCTAGCGTGCGCTGGCCTATCTTGCGATTGAAGTTAATACCCTTTAGCACGTCCTGTAGAGCGTCTGAGTTAGCGTCTTCTATAGCTTCCAGCGCCTTGTTCAGATTGGTGCCAACATCCGTCTTGATGTGTTTCAAGGCAGGGCGATGCAACAGCGTTTTATTGCCATCTTCGACCACTTCTTCTGTCCAGCCCTGACTCCAGCGAGCCCGAGGCGGCACGAAGAAAAATTTGCCCGAGTAGTGATCAGCATCATCCAATTCGGTTTCTATATCAGCAGCAGCCATGCCTTGTGCCGCAAACAGAATGCGCAACTCAGCTCTGCGCTGATCGAACAAATCACTGGCCCGCTTTAGGAACAACATCCCAAAGATGTATTCTTTGTATTCACTAGCATCCATGCTGCCGCGAAGGTCATCACAGGCAGTTAGTAGGAGGTTCTCGAGACGAGAGAGGGTTAACTTCATTAGTTCTGTTCCTTGTTATGGATTTGCTATTCGGGGTTTAAATTGATACCCCTGTATTGGTGCCCATGATTTACCATGATTTACCATGATTTATGGATGCAACTGTACTGTAATATTCTTTACAATCCAATCTCTGACGACAATAGACTACCAAGGTTTAGTTAACCGTAATTATCAAGATCAATCACCCGACTTTTGTTTTCAGCATGGAGTTAACATGACTAAGAAATCCGACCTGCCGGAATTTCCGAAGATACTGACCGAAAAAATTGAGTTCGCACTGTATTGCGTTAAAGACCTTTCACCAGAGTTAGTATCTGAATATCTAGAAAACTATCGATGGAATGTAGTCCAATGGACAGTAGCAAAAGGAATTACTAGCCTACCTTTTATATCCAATCCCTCGAGTGATAATAAAAAGGATGCCACCCAATTAAAATTCGTCCCTTACGAGCGATATGAAGACATAAGAAGGCTTGATGATGCATACCAGCACCGAAACTCTTTTCTAGAAAATGGCGCCGATGACTATGTAGCGAAAAGCGTTGAATCAAGAGTAAACAGTCTCCGTGGTAGTAGGCCCAGATTAACGGAAGGCAAAACCAAGGACGAGCGGTACAAGGAAATCTGTGACTACATGAATCGATGTTCCTACAAAGATAGTGACGATAAAGAAACACTCATGGCCAATGCTGTAGCCCATTTTGATGTCAGTGAAGGAACCATATACAACGCGCTACGCTGGGGTAAAACGAATAATAGTAAAAAGTGAATTGCAACTTACCCTTATTTGCACTTCTTTAAACGACACTATGAATCGTCTTCAAACCTTAATCCCCCTGGAGGGAAATATGACGATTCGCATTCAAAGATTACCAACCGTTACAAATTTGTCTGGCCGTTCCAAAAGTGCTCTATACAACGACATACAACAAGGATTATTCACAAAACCGGTATCTCTGGGAGGCGCTCGAGCAGTCGGTTGGCCATCACATGAGGTCCAAACGATTCTTGCAGCTCGGATAGCCGGCAAGAACAACGACGAGATTAAAAAGATTGTTGTTGAGCTAGAAGCGGCCCGCCTTAACTTCACCGTTGATAAAACTCACAAAAGCCATCCTCCTTTTCCGGCCGTGTCTTTTAAAACAACTCAACAAGTAAGTGAGGAATAAACCATGTCTACACGATTCGAATACCGTGATGAGTTGATTACTAGACATACCGAGAAGGCCGGTTTTAGGGGCAAAATCAACGCGAAATGCATTGAGTGCATCTATGACCCTTACCAACAGGGTTCGTGGCGATATCAGGTCGAAAAATGTACCTGCCCGGGCTGCCCGTTATTTCTAATCAGACCAACTTCTTCGAGGTAATGCTATGCGAGTTATTTTCTGCAAATACCGCAATAAACTCTTTGCTGGCAATTATCTTGTTTGTTTATCCTGGGCAATGGATATGGCAAGTAGGAAAAATCAGATGGTACCGATCTACTCGATCAGACCGGGGTCACCCGAGGCCCGATTAATCGCTGAAGTAGATCGGCAAGGTGTACGGCCAATTCCTCCTTGTACTTACACCAAAATCAAGAAAGGTGCTGTATGGCAAAGCCTTTAGCCAAGCACAGAAGAAGTGGACATTTCTTTCAGGTTCATTCTGTGTGGTTTCAAAGTCCTGCATTTCGAGATTTATCGGTTTATGCACGAAATCTATTATTTGAGTTTCTCGACATCTACCAACCCGGTCGAAACGGTGAGCTAAGTATTTCGACCAGACGAGCTATGAAATTAATATCTATTTCGGAAAAGCCTTGTTTAAGAGCATTTGCCGAACTTGTAGAACATGGTTTTCTCATTTTGAGGAACCATGAAAACTGGACTCAGCGTAAAGCTAGGGAGTTCGAATTGACCATTATGGGGATGGATAACAGGCAGCCAAAAGATTTGTGGAAGCAATGGCAGTCAGAAAATCCAGTAGCAACGCTACCACTTAAAAAAAAACCTCGACCCTATATTGTTAGGCAGTCTGTTTGATATTCGGGGGCAGGACTGTTGGTCATATCGGGGCAGAGTATAAATATAAAAAAATGCGTTCCTTTAAAATCAATAACTTACCATTGACCCAATCTCTAAATCTGTTGGCTTTTCATAGGCACATATATATTTGCCATATCTATGGCTTTTTAACCTAATGCCTAATCTAGCCTTAGGTGTTAAAGAACTATTGAACTCATCATATTATCTCAATGCTAGCCTTTGACATAAAATCTGTTATTAACAGTAATTATCAGGACTCAAAATGACAAAGTTTGTTAAAGGGCAATCGGGTAACCGTCGCGGTCGTCCGAAAGGTACCATTAGTCATAAAAAGCTGCGCGAAGCTATCCTGAAAGAAGCGCCAGACATAGTCACTTCAATGATTGGACTAGCTAAAGGTGGAGATACGACCGCGGCGAAAATATTACTAGATCGTGTAATGGCCCCAATGAAGGCAGGCGATTCCCTCATCAATATCCCTTTAACAGGCGAAATGACTAATGACGCCAAGAAAGTTTTAACGGCTGTAGGGTCATCAGAACTTACTCCGAATCAAGGGCAGTCCATTCTTCTTAGCATCGCTTCTTTAGCTAGAGTTATCGAAGTCGACGACCTATTAAACCGTGTAGCAAAACTGGAAAAATCAAATGTCGGATATTAAACAGCGAATCATACGGCTAGAAAAAACCAAAACTAAAACAGGTTTTACTCCGGCTCAATTAAAACGAATGGCGAAATACTTGCAAGGCACACCCTTGCCATTCAAAGAACACGAGCCCGAAAATAAAAAAAAGTCCGTAATACTATAATAAGTTCATAGATCTCTGATGGCCAGTACCGTCCGCTTTTCCAATCAAATAACGAATCTCTGAGCTATCGAGAGCCCCAACCCTGGCAGCTTTAACACCTATAGTCATAATAGCTGTCCATATCTTTGGACTGTCTATCCATTTACTAGTCGAGACCCTGACTTGATTTAATACTTTATGGCCCTGTACTCGTGGGATAGGGTAAAAACCTCTGTAAAATTCATTCAGTGTATTAAGACGGTTAGATAAGCGCTGACAGTTAAATCGATCTTGATCGGCACCTCTTAACCTAAGCGGGTCTCCACCAAGAAATTTTGCTTCAGCTATAGGCCCAGCCAAGAATATTTTCATTTCTTTTTGGATATTCTCTAAAGCATAATTCCAAGCGGATAATGCAGATTCTGGTGTTGAACCAGGGTGAATCGGATTAGACATTTTGGGTTTATCGCGAATGGTTAAACCATCACCTGGACGATCAAACGACACTGACATACCCCTTATGTTGCAGCCAACCTGTAAAGCCGCCACAACATGTCCTGCTTCGTGAAAAGCAGTAGCAATAATTTGAACATTTCTTGTGGAAGAATCAATCATGATTTACTTTTTCTTGTCCATTACCTTAAGTATTGGTGCTTAGTTATTTTTCCAGGATAACCACTTCGTTAGACGGTTCCAGAGTATCGATGCCATGGTATGAAGATGTTCCCTATTTTGCTAGAACGACACGGTTTAGGGGCTAGACTAAATAATTTCATATTGGCGATGAATTCAATGCCTTTAAGAAATTCAAGCGAATGTCTGGATCATTTTCAATCTACTCGCTGATCTTTTGGAGGCTCTTCCCAAGTGTACTAGTTTCAAATTTCGATTTCATTATTGAGTTTCTATTCTTAAAAACTTTTGTTGTGGGCCTCTACTATATGACTATCAGCTAGTAAACAAGGCACCCTGACTATATCGACACCCTAATAGTAGGAAACATTCTAAAATAGACAAGAAGCGCTAAACCCGAAGCTCATAAATGCCCAAGTTCGATAGTTTATAGGGGGCTTTAACACCCTCACGGTGCTGTCATTTCGTATCAATAAATTGTGGTGACTTTCATTTTAATTAACACTGGCAAACACTGCGTATTACTATATCCACTATATTTAATATACTTACATCCTTAGTTATATTCCCGCCGTAGCGTCAATGCTGTCGTTGAACGATTTTTTGGCAGTTTAAAGCATGATTGGGGATTCAAAGTTACTCAACCAACTCGTGAATATATGAAAAAAGATGTAGCGGCTTATATGAGGTATTACAATCTTGAGAGGCTGCATACTACGAATGGTGATCAATCACCAGTTAATTATGAAAGTTCTCTAAAGAAAGTGTCCGGTAAAGGTTGAACAGAACAGTTTCTCTTATAAGAAAAATGGAGCTAGAAGGGATGTCCTTTGACCCCAGAGAATTGGGGGCTGGGGAAGTCATTATATGTGGCGTCTATTTGCTGGTATTGTGGTTACAGCAGTTATCGGTTTCTTGGCTGGTTCAGTTGCAAAATCAAAGGGCGCCTTAACAGCCGCTACCTCAAATATCCCAAGCGTTTTAATCTGGATATTGTTTTTCTATTTATTTGGTTTCTCCGATGTGCAGTTGGAAGAAATCTTCTGGTCTAATGCTCACAAAACTATTTCGGGACTGTTTGCGGTTAAAGCACACCCACTGCTTTGTTTATCTTTATTCAGTAGAAAAACTGTCAATCAATTCAAATGGAGAAGAGTTAGATTTATATTTGGCTAGAATTTCCTGCAGCTCTCCATGGTCCTTAATGCTCCATTCAGATTCTTTAAAATCATTTATATCAGTTCCTGCCGCGCTAACCAGCCCGCTCTGATTGGTGATTAGATAACGATCATGCATTTTAATTGAATCATACTTTTGTTTCCAAATATTTATTCCAATTGCCTGTCCAGTTTCTTTGTTGATATCCAATAAAATCTTTCGCCACTTTTGTCTAGGCAAAATCTCTTTGTCACTGTCTCTACAGTTGACCACAATGGAACCAGGCTGCCTCTCTCCTCTTCTTTCGCTAAGAATTTTTGCGATTATACGTAACGATCTTTCGGTTCCGCTATTATGAATATAAAAAAAGGGATCAATAATAGTCAGTTTTTTTGCATAAGATAAAAAAGGTGTAAGTATTTTTTTAATATTCTCAGAAGAAAGTAGAAATTTCTGGCTGCCTGATACGCCATATTCAGCAGTGATATTCATGTCTTCTAGACATTCTGGTGATAGCACATTTCCCTGAGTGTGAGTTGAAAATATTGAATGTAAATGACGCTTTTCGTGGAGCTTTAAGGCCAGATTTAACCAATCTGCCTCGCCTTCAAAATCTGATTCTAATATTGGGTGATCAACAATTCTCTCTCTGTCGTTCATTGTTGTTATTAACTTTAATAAATAGCCTTTTGCTTTTGGCTCAAGTTTTGAAATATTAGACTTCGTTTCTTTTATCCATCGCTTTCTTTTTAGTCCGATGATATAGCCACTATTCAATATATTTTCAAGCAAATATTTTATATCTTTCCAGCTATCCGGATTGACTGTCGGTTCAGTAAATACTTGAGGAGAAATAAAAATATCTTTTAGCATTATGTAAACCTCTCATTTAGGCCTTCTTCGAAAAACCCATTAGGCCACGGATCTAATAGAGTGCCATCCTCATCTAGCTCTAATTCATTTAAGTAGGTGAAATCTCCATTATTATCGACATAGAGTAAGCACACATCATCTGGGGTTAAATATAGTTCATCGCCTTTTTTCAGCAAACCCTCCGAAGAATGGCGTAGCCGCTTCATCACTCTAAGCAACAAATGTTCACTATGAGTTTCTATAATAAATTCATTATTATTTTCTCTATAGCTTCGTATAAACTCATCTGCAATCTCACATTGCACTGCAGGGTGAAGGTGTAGTTCTGGTTGCTCTATCACAATCGTGGTATTTTTTTGGCGATTAGTTGCGATTAAAATTGGTAATATTTGACTAATCCCTAAGCCCAGATCTCTATTGCTAATTTGAGTATTATTTCTCATATCCTCGAATACGAGTTCTTCTTTGTATTCGATTTCACCCGAAATTTGAGCCTTTTCAAATGAATCTCCATACTTTTCCTGTTCAGATAGCTTAGAAAACTCAACCAAACTTTCAAGATATGCTTCCGGCCTTGGCCTTGTATAGTCTGAATTATCCCATTTTTTTCGTCCCAGTTTTTCAGTCATCGATTTTAAGAACAGATCTTCTAACTCATTCTTTTCGTCCAACGTCATATCAGGAGAGATATTGTACCTTTCAATCTGAGCGTTATTTTCCTCAGTTTCACTTTTAATTTTGTTAAATTCCTCTGCATTCAATTTGCAAAGCAAAGAACTAATATCATATAGCTTCTTATATTTAATTTTGTAGGGAGTTTTGAATTTTTCTGGATCGCTTAACCACTGGTTAACCTTATGCCTTAAATTCTTATCACTTTTAAGTAATAACCAACTATTTTTGGAATCTGGTAAATCCTCAAGATTGAATTCAGTATCATTAAATGAATCATCTCTCTCAGGGTAAAATCTAAGCGGCCCTATATATTGAGTTTCATTTAATTGCAGCACATCATTAAACACTCCAATCAATCCAACAAAACCATTTTTATAGGAAATTGCCTTTAAATCTATTGCGTCAAAGGGCACTTCATTCCCATGTGCGACGTTTAGGTATTCTGGCGGAAAATAAGGGTTACTTTCTGACATACCAGCCTTAAACATTCTTCGCCTACAATAAAAAGGAGCGATTTCCAATATTACAGGCGTTCCAAAATCTTCATAAGAATGGCTATCTCCGTTAACAAAAATACTGGCGCCAGAAGGGCTGAGTAATGTTGTTCCATCATCCGCGGTTACTTCTCTTGTTTCTATTACGTCATAGAGCACATCCTGAATGAAATATTCGATTTTACGAACATACACTTTCTTTAGTTTTATGGAATATTGAATTTCAAGGTTAATTTTTAGATTTGGTTTATCATTTTTTAGAATTCGTACGTATTCTTTCTCTTCCTCAATTCTACTAATCATATTATTTGCGATATTACTAATATGTTCACTTTCTTCAGTTGATTCCCGACACTTTTTATAAACATCGGATCTATGGTAAAAATACTCGGAGACAGCCTTATAGTTTTCTTTTAGTCTCGTTAAGCACGATGTGTGACGTTCATTATCTAAAGTAGAGTACCGGTCCGATGAAAAGACTCCTAACATAAACTCAGATTCTTCTTCATTACAGGGGCCATCACTAGCGATCTGGCTTGCCCTATCTGATCTTTCGCTATTAATTCCACGATCCTCAGCGGTCTCATAATAAAATTCTTCCTTTAACTTTTCTTCTAAAACCTCTACTTGTCCTGTCAACCAGAGCTTTAAATCATCTAATTTAATATTGCTTAAGGCGTTAATATCATGAAGGTGTAGTGGTCAAGTTAATTTGGCCACAGAATTGTAGCTTTTCCAATACTTCGCCTCAGCCATATTGGGCACCGTGCCCTGGTTGTGACGATGGGGACGAACTTGACTGTAGTAGCCAATTATATAATTGATAATATCTAACTTCGCTTTGTCGATAGATAAGTAACCGTTCTGAGGTATCCATTCTGACTTTAAACTCCTAAAGAAACGCTCCATAGGTGAATTATCCCAGCAATTACCACGACGACTCATACTCTGCTTAATCTGAAAACGCCATAGGATTTGGCGGAACTTCAAGCTCGTATAATGCATGCCTTGATCAGAATGGAACATGACATTGTCTGGCCTTCCTCGAGCTTCAAATGCCATCGATAACGCATCACTGGTTAACTGACTGTTGGGCGAATAAGAAATCGCCCAACCTATGGGTTTACGTGCAAATAGATCCATGACAATCGCGAGATAGGCCCAGCGATTACCAGCCCATACATAGGTTACGTCACCACACCAGACTTCGTTCGGCCTGCTCACATTAAACTGCCGATTCAAATGATTAGGAATACTCAGATACACCTGAGTTGCCTTCTTGTAAGCATGTTTTGGAAGTTGGCAACTCACGATCTGGCATTGCTTCATCAAGCGACTGGCTCGATATCGACTTAACGCAACCCCTCGATCGGTGGCAATCGTTGCAATGGTCCTAGCACCAGCTGAACCGCCACTTTCGTTAGAGATCGACCTTACTGTCGTCACTTCCTTGAGTCGTTTTGGACTCATTTTTTTATCGCGGTTTATCCAATATCGATAGCTGCTTCTATGTACATCAAAAACGTGACAAAGTGTTTGAACCGCGTAGCTCTCTTTCAGTCCACTGATCATCGAAAACTGTTCATCGAGTCTGACATCAAGAGAGCGGTAGCCTTTTTTAATATTTCTTTTTCCATCTCAATTCGCTTGATGGTCTTTTCAAGCTCTTTAATTTTACGTTGATCTACTGTGATAGCAGTCGGGTGATTTGAAGTCCCTTGACGTTCATTTCTGAGCTGTCTAACCCACTTATCCATAGTAGATTTGCCGACATTCATTGCGCTAGCTGCCTCACGTATTGAGTAGTTTTGTTTCACCACTAACTGAGCTGCTTCTAACTTAAATTCTGGCGTGAAAGTCCGCCTTGTTTTACCCGTCATTTTGTCACCTAAAGATCAATGAAGTGATAATATCACCTCTAGTTAGGTGGCCAAATTAACTATGCCACTACAAGGTCTAAGTATTCAATAATCTGTTCACTACAATTGTCATATTCAAATTGCATATTTAATGAGTTGTTTTTGTCACGCCTGTGGATAAATTTATCGAAACCACCAATATTTATATTGTCTCCAAACATATCTGTACTCACCAAATTTGGATTGCCAGTGTTCTGGAGATAACTCATATAGAGCATCATGTGCATGAAACTCGACTTCCCCATACTATTTGGGCCATACACTAGGGTAATAGGTTTTTTAGCGAATTTTTGCATCTTTTCGCCAAACGGCTTGAAGTTATTAAAGCCAACAGCACTAAGTTTCATAATTTATTCCTATTCCATCTCATCCCTGAAAATAGCGGGTGAATTTTCTATACAGATTGACGATTACTGAATTAATTCATACATGCCCAGACCTATTTTTCTTGGCCTCACTAAACATGCTAAGAACTAGATCGTCGCACAATCGCAGTCTAATTCCCATAAATGATGCTGTCACGACGATCTCCGTGGGCAAGCAAGTTTATCAGGGCTAAATCTCTGAGCCGCCGGATAACATTACTCTATAAAATCCATATAGCGAATACCATGCCAATATTTATTCTAATTCATATTTTTTTAACCGGGCAGTCAAATTTTGATAGTTTTTCAACCCCAAAAGGTCAGCCGTTTTTTGTTTTCTTTGCCCTGAATATGTCCAGGCCTTTTCGATAAGGACATGCTCAATGTCATCCAAAACCTTCGATAAATCAATACCTTTACTGATATCTAACTCAAAAATATTGTTATTTTTGGACTGGGGTGTTATTTCCCTTAACAACCCTTCACTGACGTCATTTTCTGAAATCATTTCTCCTTCAGACCATATGGCAAGTCTTCTCAAAGTATTTAGCAGCTCCCTGATATTACCCGGCCAAGTGTGCTGAAGCATAAGTTTTTCTCCCTTTATAGAAAGTTTCTTATCTTTATACCCTGGCTCATCCTGGCTTTCTATATTTACCTTATTAAGGAGTCGACGAATGAGCAGCTTTATATCGACCCCTCTCTGTCTAAGTGCGGGGAGCTTTAAGACTGCAATAGACAGCCTATAGAAAAGGTCTTCTCGGAAATTCCCTTTCGCTACCTCTTCTATTAATGAGCGATTCGTAGCAGCGATTATTCTAACATCAACTTTTTTGACATCTTTCTCTTTACCGCCGATAGGTTTGATAACTTTGTCTTCCAGCACGCGGAGAAACCTCACCTGTGCATCTATAGGGAGTTCACCGATCTCATCTAGAAATAGAGTTCCACCATCAGCTTGCTCAAATACCCCTTGCTGGCTAGCAGTGGCGCCGGTGAAAGCCCCTTTCACATGACCAAACAAAGTAGATTCTACTAATTCCTTGGGTAACGCCCCGCAGTTGACGATAACAAATGGGCCATCATTTCGAAGGCTAGATGCTTTGATCGCGTGGGCGAATAGCTCTTTACCTGTTCCGGTTTCTCCTTCTAGCAAGACAGGGATACTTCTCAACGCAACCTTATATGCTTTTACTATGATTTCACCCATGACTTCACTTTCATGAATGATATCGTCGAAGGCAGCATTTGCTGGGGGCAGCTCTAAGGCGGCGGTTTCCAATGTTACGTCTCTACGCTTTATATAGGCAGGAGCCCACTGTGCAGTCAATGTGAGCGGTAGACGAACATCTTTTACCCCCGGCTTAGGGTAGTTAGAATCAATTAATTTTGCCGGGAACTCTGTTTCTGAAAGTATCAGCCAGCTCGATGCCATATGCGGTGTGCCAGGACTGAGGTGAAAAGTTAGTTCTATGGAATCTTCGATCTGCTTTTGTAGTTTTATCAGGGTTTGCCGACAAGCGGGGAAAATTTCATCAAAATCGGTGGGGCTTTTTAGTTTGTGAAAGTCTACAAATATTGGCGTGTCTGTTTTTGCTGATAGCCACTTGGTGTAGCTGTCAGCCTCTATCTTCGATCCATCAGCTAATAACTGGATGCGATCATAAGCCCTTCCTAAAACTGCTGCGGCGATTGGCCCCTCACCGTCAGCCTCTCCTTCAGAAGCTCTCAAATCTGTTTTACCTACCCAGCAAACAAGAACCTTCATCTCACCCTCTTAGTAAATTTTATTATTTATAGATACGTTTTATTATTGTTATTTCGTTGAGGGAGTCAAGAGGTTATTCCACCAAATAATAGATATTATTTTATTTATCAACGACTTAAATTTTATTGATTCCAAATCTGACTGAGTTGGCACTCTTTATGCTAACTGCTACATATGATTTCAACTCGTGAGTTAAATTTACATTTAGTTTTTCCGACTATTAGTAATACCTAAACGGGCAACTAAATAACGAAAGATATTCTATTCGAATCAGAAGGCCATTTGCATAGCATCTGCTTTACAAGCGCCTTTTTAATAAAGACAGGTTAGTTGTTTTATAACGTCCTACAACTAACCTATTCGTTAAATCACAGGGCGTGGATAAATAGAAATGAAACAAAAGATACTGACCGGACTTATCGTCACATTGTGTAGCACAAATGCCTTTGCAAAGATGCGTCCATATATTGGAGCGTCCCTTAATGTCTTTGCTATCAGTACTAGTGAACTCAATGCAACAGAACCCAGCATTGGTTTTAGCAGTACAAGCTCAGTCAATACTAGAGATACAGGCTCAGCAGCGGGTATAAGTGGGGGAATCATGATTAATGATAATGGCAAAATAAATTTCTCCTACTTTTCCGGGGAAGAAAATGACTCAAAGTTCATGACCGCCACTGTTACATCCCTTTCCTACGACCATTCATTTAATGGGTCAGGTGTTCATCGAGGTTGGTTTGTAGGTGGTGGCTTATCTAGTGTCGAAATTGAAGCTGAAGAAACCGCGTTTACAACTGCGGGGGCGGCAAAGGCAACGGGTGCTTTATTACGAGGAGGTTACGAATACTTATTTGACAATAACCTCTTTCTTGAGGTTGGATTTAACGCCAATCTAACTGAAGTTGACCTTAAGTTTAGCGGTAAAGGCTCTGCAAGTAGTTTAGAGTTTGAGTCAAAAATGAAAGTGTCAAATGCTTATGCGACAATCAATTATGCGTTTTAAAGGCAGCTAAAAAGAAAGCTAAGTAAACATCGGCGTTAAAGGCATGTAGCCGACAATCGCCTCGCTTTTATCGCCCAAATATGAACTTGATAATTACTTTAAAGACAGTTGAGCATGGATAAAGCAAACGAAACACTAAAAGACAAATTTAACCGTTATGAATTTATGGGTGATGCCATTAAATGGTTTAGCTTTAACTTTCATAAACTATCGGATTTATTTTCAAACTACACACTAAGGGATTACATTTTCGAGCCATTTAAGGGGGTGTTCCAAAGCCCTAAAAAATCGTTAGATTCCGATATCTACTTAACCATAACCAGTGTGGCTTTGCTTAATGCGGTTTTAGCGGGATTGCCCGGCAAATTAGGCGTCGGTGTTTATGTGTCGATGGGGTTTGAGCTGTGGATGGCCTATCGAATAGCACAGCATGTTGGCATTGAGTTAAACCAACCGAAAGATATTGCACAGTACTTTGGTCTGTTGCTGGCAACGGTGGGCACGGTGCTATATCTATTTCGAATATTAATCGGATTTGGTTTTTCTCTGTTTGCTTTTGTGTCCCCTGTGGTCAACCCGCTAATATTTGCCGAAATTTTGGTCACCGATTTTGTTGGCATATTGTTTTTGGTGGGCTTTACGGAAGCAAAACAACAAGGTGGGTTTGCCATACCTAAAAGGATGTACACCACATTGATAAGGATGACTAAAGAGATCTTCGCTTATCAATATTCCATATTGAAGGGCTTGTTAAATTGGAAAAATATTAAAAAAACAGGGCAAAAGATAAAACAGTATTTAACCGGTGAAACTGTCACCAATCAACGTCAAGCCAATGGTGAGTTATTTGCAACGGCGGCCATGGCGTATTTATTGTCAGCACAATATGACAAGCTAGAAGGTCCCTTAGGCCAGGCTTTTATAGAAGCCATACGCCTACGTTGGTCGGCACAATTTGATGAAGCCACTTCGGTTGAAGAAATAGCACAGCGTTTTTCAGAATATGATGCTGACGCTATCGTAGGCGTCGTCAATACCATTAAAGGTAAAATGTTTGAAATACTGGTAACGCAGCAAGAGAATGAAGATGGTGACTTATGGTTTGCAAAAATGCACACCGACGAAACCTACCCTGGCTCTGATATTGTATTGACGCAGAGTGAAACAGGCGAACAATTAGAAATATCTCTAAAAGCAGTCAGTGAGCATAATCCACAAATAATCGAACATGCTTTGGCCCGTTATCCCGACCTACCCATTATGACAACAGAAGAAGTAATGAAGCATTTTCCCAATGATGATCTAGTGATGAGCGCAGGCATGGATCATGAAAACCTTCAAGACATTACTACAGACAATATCGATAAGCTATTAGGCCAGATGAAAGTGAATGAACAGGAAGTTATTTTATGGGGTGTACAGATTGGGTTTATGGCAGCCCTATGGCCATTTGTTATCGCCTATTTCAGAAACAAAATTGACAGCGCCGATCTGGAAAAAGTGTTTTTGCATGTGCTCGGTGACAGTGGCGTAGCATTGTTATCAAGAGTGACCTATGGCCTAGTATTCGGCTCTTTATTTGCGTGGTATTTACTCGCCAGAGGCATTTACTTGATAACCCAGTCATTAGAACCTGAAAGACCTAATGCTTCAGGCACAAAGTTATTGCCGACTAATGGATGATTAATTTTGTACAGTGTTTAGCCATACAATAGGATCACGCATGAGCCCTTATAAACAAGACTATAAAATCGCTCAGCTCAAATTCATAGGCGTGACGTCAGATAGATCAACAATAGCTCTAGTTGGGATGTTTTATATAAGGTCTGCCGCAAATCCGTTGCCTATTTAAATATTAAAAAACGCTAATTGAAGACTCAGTCATCTTCAAATCGATATTTACAGGCTGCAATGCGTTGACATTATCGAACGGAAAAACTTAACCGCATTGGAATCAGAATATTTGTTGCTCCTAATAAATGGAGCTCTTATTGCTGTTTAAATAAAAAATTTGATGCCCTTTTCATAAAACAGGTGCAATTTAATAAGTATTATAGCAAATTATCGTAGACTATTTATTCGCAAAAAACTCTATTTTATCTCTTCAGGACGCGAGTTCAGTTCCCTTTCCAGCAGGATACTTTCGTAGTACCGATAAGAGTACCATAATTTATTAAACCAAAAATTATTAATTAATTCAGAGACTTAATGGATTAGTTAAGTTCCCGACGTCAAAAATTAGCTATGAAAATTCTCTAAAGAAACTGTCCGGTAAGGGTTGACCAGAACAGTATTCGTTGGTGTGAATTTTCAGCCCGATTGTTTTGGTACTGACCCATCTCATGTACTGCTGACAGTCTCATCTAGATATCAAACGTAGCCAGCTGGTAATGTCTAGTTGACTACACCTATACAGATAATGATCTTTTTATTGTATTTACAATATTCTTAGAATGGCTGAGCACTTCAGTTTTAATCAGGTGCTCTACTACACTTAAGATATTATCTGCATCGCAGGATAACGGATTGAAACTGATCTTTTTTATAAAAAGACCAATATGATGGTTCCCTTTCCCTTGAACGGCATTCACACCAAATTCTTTTTTAATTTTCGAAATATTGGCTATTAGTCTTTTTCTTAAAATAACGTTCTGATCAGTTTCAGGTAAAATTCCAAACATAAATCGTAAAGTAGACTGCTTCTCATCAAACCTAAATGACATTTGAAATGGTATTTCAGACGTTGAGGCTAATTCAATTAAACTTTTATTAATAAAACGCAAGTATGTAGTGCTGTTGCCCGCCAAATCAGGAACTTCAAAGTCGTATTTCTCGAGTATATTTTTGAAAGCACTATAGAAGATATGATCTTGTTTAAAAAAACCTGCCCCTTTAACAAATGATGAGTTGTTTTTTATAAAATCTAAAGTTTTACGCTGTTCAATATTGATATTCGCATTGCTGGAAAAGCTATTAAAAATCTTCATTAATTTATCTTTACTTTCAGCAACAATTTCTTTCGAATCATTATTTATTATATTATTTTTAGTTGCATATATCTCTACGGCACTAATATAGTCTTTTATATAGAATTGTGCTTTATCGTGTATACAGTGGCTGTGAAGATGCAAAATTGATTTCAATTCTTTTAAAATATCAGAATAACTACATAGGCTCCAATTTTCAGCCTCATTAATATCTACAGGTTTCTCACCATGCAAGGTAAGGTATACAAAACTTTTTTTTGAATCTGAATATTTGTTCTCTATAATTTTCCTGTACCGAGAAAGTTGCCCAGGAGAATCTTTAGAGAATGTTTTGTTTTCTATAACAATAGTTTCATCTCCTGAAACCAATAAAAGGTCAATATGATATTTTTCTCTAAAAACTAACCACGGGAGACTTCTATTTTCAGCAGTTGACGCTAATAATGGGATAATTCTCGATGAAAATAACGTACCAGCATTGTGAGTTTCATTTGAATCTAACAGCCAAGCAATAAAATTAGAGTGTCTAGTTTCATAAGTAGTGTTTGAAAGAATACTAAATATATTAGGCTCTCTTATTACCTTTTGAATATTTAAAAAACGTTCGTCAGAGAATAACTCTGTAATATCATCATCCAAATCGTTGCGTTTAACATTAATCATTATAAAAATAACCTTTAAATGTATTTATTAGTGTCGTTTATTGTGATGGATCATCATGACTGACGCAAAAAAGTATAGGTTTTAATTTTTATAAAAATCTAAATTCCATTCATCTTGTATGTCATAAATGAAGTCGTCAGATGCATCATCACTGTAAACTTCCACACAACCATCATCATTTTCAGTACCACTACTCAAGAAATTCAACCCAGCTTCAGAAAGCCCTAACATATCTCCATCATCATTATATTCTTCAAACTCTGCCCTTAGCTTTTCTAACCGACTGCAGATTTTTTCTACATCTTCATCATTATATTTGGATGAAAAATCATAAAAATCATCAGAAACAGTCATTTCACCTTCTTCATCCTGATGAAATAATCCACCACCATTTAGACTAGAGTACGCACCAAAAACCTCATAATCATCGACTCCAACTTCACCATAAATCATATTTAATTCAAGCTCTCCACTCCTTGATGCAAGAATCCTAAACGTTTTATTAAGCTCAACACTCTCCAAAACAGTTTCCGAAATACTCTTTTCTTCAGTATTACTTTTTTTATTTTGGCCTCTACTGATTCTCGTAGAATCTTTTGATAAAGCAACAGCTAAAGACAGTTTATTATCACAAAGATAAGAATCATCAGATCCAGCTATTTGTGTTTTTATACCAAATAGATCTAGAATTTTATCCTCAAGGTTGCCTACTAACATACTTTTCCTTATTGATAA
>Ga0208414_1000283_pt1 | contig 57711 bp, 48 predicted proteins | sample AntAceMetag02UKE_FD_184770 | JGI IMG/M metagenome (GOLD analysis project Ga0208414, IMG submission 184770) | Saline lake microbial communities from Ace Lake, Antarctica - Antarctic Ace Lake Metagenome 02UKE (SPAdes) (version 2) | ecosystem: Environmental > Aquatic > Non-marine Saline and... | reverse complement strand
CTACCTCGCAGCCTGCGCTCAGGCCCCCGATGACCAGTGCAGCAGTTCGGACTACAGCCAATTTCTGAGCCCGAGCAAGTTCCCCTCCCCCGGTGATACGTGGGTCGCGTTCAACCGGCTCCGCACACGCGGATTCCAGAACGAGACACTGGCAGGCCATGCCGGCATCAGCCTGTGGCGCGTCATCCGCGGGATGTTCTGGGGCACGCTCATCGGTGTACCGATCGGTTTCGCGATGGGCTTGTCGAGTCGCCTGCGCGGACTCTTCGACACACCCGTCGAGCTGTTCCGACCAATTCCCCCGCTCGCCCTCCTCCCGCTCTTCATCGTCTGGTTTGGCATCGGTGACGGCACTGCAGTGAGGTTGCTGATCTTCGCGTCGGTCTGGATCATGATCATCGCCGCTCGCGCTGGAGCGCGAACGGTCAAGCTGTCCAAAGTGCGCGCCGCCTACTCACTCGGCGCGTCGAAGTCGCAAGTTCTCCGACGAGTCATCCTGCCCAATGCACTCCCGGAATTGTTCACCGGCGTCCGCGTGGCGCTCGGTGTGAGTTGGGGCACCCTGGTCGCAGCCGAACTCGTCGGCGCCAGCAGTGGCCTGGGTTCCATGATCTTCACGGCTCGCAACAACCTGCGCCTTGACGTCGTCGTGGTCGGCGTCATCGTCATCGCCGTCATCGGCGTGCTGATGGACCTCATCATGCGTTTCGCCGAATCAAAACTCATCCCCTGGCGCGGCAAGGGTTGATCTCCACGTGACAGCGATGAGTTCCCAACCGGTTCATTCGGTACGCGGCTCATCGCTGTTGTGTTTTTCGGGACAGGACTGCTCATGACACTCATCGACCGCTGGTACGGACAGGCTCGGGCCGACCGGAAGCGGATCGTGCTCGCCGACGCTGGCGACCACCGCGCTCACGAAGCAGCCGCGCGGCTGAATGCCGACGGTCTCGCCGACGCCATCGTGATCGAGCACGCGGCCGACCACATCGACGAGGCGATTCGAGATGCTGCTGCACCGCTCGGTGAGCAGGTCGACCTGACCGACCCGCTGCACGTTGCCGCGCTCATGGTGAAGACGGGCAAGGCCGACGGATGCGTCGCCGGAGCGAGTCGACCGACTGCTGATGTGATCCGTGCCGGGCTCCGCATCCTCGGCGTCGAGCGCGGTGCGGGCACGGTCAGTAGCTGTTTCTTCTTCGTCCTCCCTGACGGCACGCCACTCGTCTACGGCGACTGCGGAGTCATCCCCGAACCAGATGCCCAACAGTTGGCCTGGATCGCCATCTCCAGCGCCCGAACGTTCGCGCAGCTCGCAGGCATCGATCCCGTCGTGGCAATGCTGTCGTTTTCGACCAAGGGCAGCGCCGCTCACCCGCGAGTCGACAAAGTTCGAACTGCAACAGCACTGGCTCAACAGCTCGCACCCGACCTTGCCATCGACGGCGAGCTGCAGTTCGACACGGCATGGGTACCAGCGATCGCAGCGAAGAAGGCGCCCGACTCCCCCGTGGCTGGGCATGTAAACACGTTTATCTTTCCCGACCTCGACGCCGGCAACATTGCCTACAAGATTACCGAACGCCTTGGCGGTGCCCAGGCCTTCGGGCCACTGCTGCAAGGGCTCGACGGCGTCCTCCATGACCTGTCACGAGGCTGCAGTGTCGACGACATCGTCAATGTCGCCGTGATCTCGAGCCTCCAAGCGTGACCCGACTCACGCTTGTTCAATCCCTCTAAGTGGAGAGCCTCACGCAATTGTTATAGGTTCTAACCTGATCATGACTTCTGCTTCCACAACCGAACGCACTCCCCTCGACCACGACACGGTGGTCGATGCTGCGGCGCAGTTGGCTGACATTCACGGTCTCGACGAAGTGACGCTCACATCGGTCGCCAAACAACTCGGGGTCCGTCAACCAGCGCTCTACCGCCACGTCGAGAGCTACCAGGACCTCATCCGTTCACTGAGCTTGCGCGGTCGCAAGCTCCTTGCTGACTCGATGGCAGCAGCCGCCATCGGCGTCGCTGGTGATGACGCCGTGGCGGCAGTCGGCCATGCCTGGCGCCGCGTGGCCTCTGAGCGCCCCGGCCTGTACGCCGCCACGGATCGATATCCCTGCACCGGCGACGACGAACTTCAGGCTGCGGTCAACCGCATTGTCGAGGTGATTGCGATGTCGCTCACAGGTTTCGACCTCGACCCCGAGAATCGCGTCCACGCCGCCCGCACGCTGCGGTCAGCGTTTCACGGTTTCTCCCACATCGAACTGTGCGACGGCCACCCGCACAAGCTCGACATCGACGACACGTTCGATCACATGCTCCAACTGCTCTGCGCGGGAATTCGCCACCAGCAACGCGTTTCCTGACGTTTTACAGCTGACGTTCTACAGTTGACGTTCTACAGTGCGGCGGCGAGCACCTGAATCGGATGGGTCAGCGTGTGGCCGAACCGCTTCGCCTGACTCCGGCACGAGTAACCGCTGGCGCATCGGTACACCGGATCCCCAGATTCCAGCTTCGGTCGCCAGCCCATGTTGAAGAGGGCGGTCGACATCTCTTGGCTCTCGGCTTCATGCCCGAAGACGCCCGCCATTCCGCAGCACGTCGTTGCTTCGATCTGCACGTCGAAGCCCGCTGCTTCGAGCATGGAGCGGTAGACATCCATCCGCTCCGGGGCAAGGCTGACTTCGGTGCAGTGACCGAACAGTTGCACAGGCCCCTCGTTGCTACGCCCGGCCGCGGCCGGCAACGCCGCAAGCCGAGGCGCCAGAAACTCGGCCAGCGACGTCGTCGCGCCACTCGGGAACGACGCGTCGATTGAGGCGTACTCGTGCGCACCCAGCAGCGCTACTGCCGGTTCGATGATCACGAGTGGCACGTTGTGACGTGCCAGCCGTTCGATCAGCTCGCGCTGCCGTGCAGTCGCCTGAGCGAATCTTCGGCGCCTGCCTTTGACGTGATCGAACTTGCCCGACGGCAGGAAAGGAGCAAGTGCGGGCCGCTCCCCAACCGCTCGAAGCACATGGATCGTTGCGTCAAGCACGTCGGAATCGATATACGCCGTGAACACATCAGGCAGCACGATGACCGTGGCATCGCCAACACCGTCTACACCGTCTACACCGTCTACACCGTCTACACCGTCTACACCGTCTACACCGTCTACACCGTCTACACCGTCGACGACCCGTACATCGAGAGCGGCTAGCCGCTTGCGCAAAGAGCCTGTCGGGATACGAGGCAGATCAACGATGCCCAGCGCCTTCTCGAAGATCGGCATGGTCAGTCGTTGCAGTGGACCAACCACGCGGGCAACGGCCTGCAACCTCGGCAACAGTGACTCGAATCGACTCAACAGTCCGTCTCGGACTCGCGACCGCCGGCTGCCCTCCGGGTGACGTTCAAGAAAGCGCGACTTCATTTCCGGAATGTCGACCTGGACCGGGCAGCGCCCCGTGCATGCTCCGCACGACAGGCATTGGCGCATCGAGTCGGCGACATCGTCGGCCAGGTCACCGTCATCGGGGTTCGCGAGCCAGCCGCGCAGCAGATCTGCCCGGCCCTTCGGCGAGAGCCGCGGATCCAACGTCACCTTGTACGACGGACACATCACTTCGGCCTCGCCCCAGTGATGGCAAATGCCGTTCCCGTTGCAGCCGAAGGCGCTGTCAAACTCCTGTCGATCCGCGACCGGAACAGACCGGTCGCTGTGGACTCGCAGCGGCACTTCGTCGATCTTCTTGATCGGTGGTGCACCTTCCAATGGTGCGTAGAGCTTTCCCGGATTCAAGATGTTGCGTGGATCGAACGCCGTCTTGACCTGCCGCATCCGCCAGACGGTGTCGTCATCGAGGTCGAGGTATTCGCCACGAAAGCCACGCCCATGCTCACCCCACAGCACCCCGCCGAAGCTCGCGACAAGCGCATGCACCTCGTCGGAGATCGTTCGCAGCAGCCGCTCGTGCGACTCGTCGTAGAGGTCGAGGGCGGGTCGGACGTGGATGCACCCGACATCGGCATGACCAAACATGCCGTAGCTCAAGCCGTGCGAGCCGAGCAGCCTGCGATAGCCAGCAACGAACTCTTCAAGGCGGTGCGGCGGCACCGCACAGTCTTCGACAAACGCGACCGAACGCCTGCCGTCGACCGCCTGACCGAGCAGACCCACAGCGTCGGCACGAACCTTCCAGACCGCCGCTATGTCGGCGGCGTCAGACGTCGTCGCAACCGCGGTCGCGGTCGAACCCGATCCCGCGGCCAGGAGATCCTGCAGCTCGTCGATGCCGTCAAGGCCATCGAACTCCATGAGCAGCAGTGAGCCCGACGCGTCGAAGGACGCCCCGAGTAGGGCCGCCAACCTGGGGAACGCCGGTGACGCCGTCGCCAAGGAAATGGTCCGCTCGTCGAGGCACTCAATGGCGATTGGTGCGGACACCTTCAACCGGTTCGAGTCGCGGATTGCGTCCTCGAAACGTGGATAGGCGATCACCGCGAGGTGCGGTTGTCGAGCCAGTGATTCGAGGTGCACGGTGATCTGACCAAGCAGCGCAAGCGTGCCCTCCGAGCCCGTGAGGATCTTCGTGAAGTCGATGCCGGGCCCGGCAGTCGCGTCAGCAAGGTTGTAGCCGGAAAACCCGCGCGGCACGTCGGGGAAGGCGTCCGGGTTGAGCCCCGTCGTCGCCTCGCGGACCAGACGATGCAGGTCACCGAGGCGATCGGTCCGCTGCACCAAGCGGTCCAGCCCGGCATCGGTGACCTTTCCAACACTCCACGGTGTGCCGTCGGCCAAGACCGCTTCGAGGCCGAGCACGTGCTTGTTCGTCCGGCCGTAAACGAGCGATCCCTTGCCGGCGGCATCGGTTGAAACCATGCCGCCGATGGTTGCTCGCGAGCCCGTCGAGACGTGCGGAGCAAAGAAGAGCCCGTGCGGCTTGAGGGCGGCGTTGAGTTGCCCGAGCACGACGCCTGGCTGCACCACAGCGACCTGCGCGTCGGGATCGATCGAGATGATCCGGTTCATAACGCGCCGCGTGTCGACGACCAAACCGTTGGTCAGCGACTGCCCGTTCGTACCGGTGCCCCCACCGCGTGCGACCAGGGCGAACGGAGTGTCCAGCTCGTGGTTGACCCTGGCAATCGCTGCAAGGTCCTCGATCGACGTCGGAACGACAACGCCGATCGGCCGCAGTTGGTACACCGAATTGTCGGTGCCGTAGACGAAGCGAGCGGCGGCATCGTGTTCGACGCTCCCTTGGAAGCCAGCCGACCGCAGTGGCATTTCGAAGCCGGCGACGTTCATCAGCGCCATGCTCTCACAGCGCCCCCCGTGGGCACAGCAGCCGCGCAATTGAATTCAGTCGGAAACGTGACGTTGAAGGGCATCACCGAATTGGATGGCACCGCGCCCCAACAGATATCGGTTTCGACTGGCGTTCTGTTCGAGGTATCCCCGAACGACCAGCGCCCTGACCACCCGGTGGGCGGTGCTCTGGCTCAGTCCACAGAGACGAGCGATCTCGTTGACACCCCGCTCAGGGACATCGAGGAAACACTCGAGGACGTCGAGGTTCCGCGAGATTACTTGGGTCCCCGAACGCTGCGTACTTCGCGCCAACGGCGAGTTCGCCATGACGGGAACACCGTCTGCCACTCCCACATCGGGCCCGCGTTGAGCGTTAACGAAACTCACCCACATACTGAAGCCGATCACACTCGACTGTCAGGCGCCGGCAAGCCAGTGGCGACTTTGACGTTTGGCACATCAGGGCTGCGCGAGACTGGTTCACACGAGAACGTCGAACCACGGCAACCAAGGAAGACAGTCTCACGAAATTGTTATAGTCTCTAATTTCCATCAGACACCGGAGAACGCCATGACTCGTATGACCCCCAGTGAAGCCTTCGTCGAAACAATGGTTGCCAATGGCGTGACCACCACGTTCGGCATTATGGGCTCGGCGTTTATGGATGCCATGGACATTTTCGCCCCCGCCGGCATCCGCCTCATACCCGTCGTGCATGAGCAGGGTGCCGCGCACATGGCTGACGGCTACGCCCGCGTCTCCGGCAAGCACGGAGTCGTGATCGGGCAGAACGGCCCCGGCATCTCCAACTGCGTCACCGCAATCGCCGCAGCATTCTGGGCTCACTCGCCCGTCGTGATCGTCACGCCGGAGACCGGCACGATGGGCATCGGCCTCGGAGGTTTCCAGGAAGCCAACCAGCTCCCGATGTTCCAAGAGTTCACCAAGTACCAGGGCCACATCAACAACGAGCACCGCATGGCCGAAATCACGGCTCGCTGCTTCGATCGTGCGCAGTCCGAAATGGGCCCCACACAGCTCAACATCCCGCGTGACCGCTTCTACGGCGACATCGACGTCGAGATCCCTGAGCCGATGGTGCTCGACCGTGGCGCCGGCGGCGAGAAGTCGCTGGACGAAGCAGCTGAACTCCTCGCCAACGCCAAGTTCCCCGTGCTGCTCTCCGGCGGCGGCGTGGTCCAGGGCAACGCAATGGCCGAGTGCATCGCACTCGCCGAGCGGCTCGGGTGCCCCGTCGTCAACAGCTACCTGCACAATGACTCGTTCCCGAAGAGCCACCCCCAGTGGTGCGGCCCGCTCGGCTACCAGGGCTCGAAAGCTTCCATGAAGCTGATTGCCCAGGCCGACGTCGTCGTCGCGCTCGGCTCTCGCCTCGGCCCGTTCGGCACCCTCCCGCAGCACGGCATGGACTACTGGCCAGCCGACGCCAAGATCATCCAGGTCGATGCTGATCACAAGATGCTCGGCCTGGTGAAGAAAATATCCGTTGGCATTCATGGCGATGCCGGCGCCGCGGCAACGGCGCTCGTCCGACGCCTTGACGGCAAGGTCCTTGCCTGCGACGCCACGCGCGACGAGCGTGCGGCAACGATGAAGGCCGAGCAAGACGCTTGGGAGACCGAACTCGACGAATGGACCCACGAGAAAGACGACTTCAGCCTCGACATGATTGCCGAGGCCGACGCCGAACGTGCCGAAGACGGTTCGAACTGGCTGCACCCCCGCCAAGTGCTCCGCGAACTCGAGAAGGCTATGCCGGCTCGCGCAATGGTGTCGACTGACATCGGCAACATCAACTCGGTTGCCAACAGCTACCTGCGCTTCGACGAGCCCCGCTCGTTCTTCGCGCCGATGAGCTTCGGAAACTGCGGCTATGCATTGCCGACCATCATCGGCGCCAAGGCCGCGGCCCCTGACCGCCCCGCAATCGCCTACGCAGGTGACGGCGCCTGGGCGATGTCCATGAGCGAGCTGATGACCGCAACCCGTCACAACATTCCGGTCACCGCCGTCGTCTTCCACAACCGCCAGTGGGGCGCCGAGAAGAAGAACCAGGTCGACTTCTACGGTCGTCGGTTCGTCGCCGGCGAACTCGAAGGTGGCGAAAACTACAGCCTCATCGCGCAGGCCATGGGAGCCGAAGCAGTCCGCATCGACAACATCGACAACGTCGGTCAAGCACTCACCGACGCGATCAAGGCGCAAATGGAAGAAGGCAAGACCACCGTCATCGAGATCATGTGCACCAAGGAACTCGGCGACCCGTTCCGCAAGGACGCCCTCTCCACCCCCGTACGCCACCTCGACAAGTACAAGGACTACGTCTGAGTTCCAGTTGGGGTCAGACCCCAACTGAAACTTCCGTACGATCAGCGTCATGATCGAGCAGCCGACTGAGCCCATCGACATCCTTGCGACGTTCGGGTTCTCGACCGACCTGAAGGTCTTTGCGTTCGCCGAGCGGAACGAACACGTCCCCGAGATCGATCCTGCCTACCGTTTCGACCCGGACGTCACGTTGGCGATACTCGCGGGCTTCGCACAAGATCGACGCGTCCTGGTGCAAGGCGCGCACGGCACCGGCAAGACCACGCACATCGAGCAGGTTGCCGCACGGCTCAACTGGCCAACGGTTCGCGTCAACCTCGACGGCCACATCACACGTATGGACCTCATTGGCCGTGACGCCATTGTGATCCGCGACGGCCATCAGATCACCGAGTTCCAGGAGGGCATCCTTCCGTGGTCGCTGCAACGCCCCACCGCGTTGGTCTTCGATGAGTTCGATGCGGGCCGTCCGGATGTCATGTTCGTCATCCAGCGGGTCCTCGAGCGCGATGGCAAGCTGACCCTGCTCGACCAGAACCGCGTGCTCACGCCGCACCCCAGCTTCCGCCTCTTCGCCACAGCAAACACCGTCGGTCTCGGCAACCTCAACGGCTTGTACGCCGGCACGCAGGTGCTCAACCAAGCGCAGGTCGATCGCTGGAACATCGTCACCCGCCTCGACTATCTCCCTGCCGTGGACGAGGTCGCCATGGTCCTGGGCCAAGTTCCTGCCATCGCCGCCCGTGGCGATGCAAACGAACTCGTCGCAGCAATGGTTGCCACCGCCGAATTAACTCGGAACGGTTTCATCGCCGGCGACATCTCGACGGTCATGTCACCACGAACCATCGTGTCCTGGGCCGAGAATCTCCACATCTTCGGCGACGTCGCCAGGGCATTCCGGCTGTCGTTCCTCAACAAGTGTGACGACTCCGAAGTGTCAATCGTGGCCGAGTACTACCAGCGAGCCTTCGGCACCGACCTTGACCTCGGCTGATGCGAATTCAACGTGCCCGGCTCTCCCCCTCTCTACGCCAAAGTTTTCATGAGCTTGTTGCAGTCAGTGACTGCAACAAGCTCATGAAAACTTTGGCGTGGCTTGTCTGATGAGCGGCTGATGACCCCTGACCTGGAACGGCGGGCGCACGAACGGCACGGGTCAGCAGCGCTTCGGGCGGTGTCCGGGCGACCAACTGCTGAGCTTCGCGGGCACCGACTGCGTGTCGACGGTCGCGTCGTGTCGATGGCCTCGCCGTACCTGATGCTCGACACGAACACCGCAGATCAGGAACCCGACGCGGCCCGCTCACGCGGCATTGCTGACGCGCTCGGGCTTCTGCTTCGCAACAGCGACATCGATCTCCACCTCGAACTCGGCCCGACCGACCTGTTGCAGCGGATCGTGTTCGACATGCTCGAACAACTTCGCTGCGACGCCCTCGTCCCGCCTGCCCTGCGCGGCGTTCGCTTGAACATCGACGCGGCCTTCGACGCATGGAGCCTCGATGCACGGGCCAGCCGCGTCGCGGAGAATCGCATGGCGATGCTCGTCTTTACCACGACATACATGGTGCGCGCCCGGTTAATGGCTCAGACACTCCCCGAAGACGTCGACGAACTGATCGAGTCGACTCGCGGACATCTCGGTCCAATCATCGGGCACGCACTGCGCGTGCTGCCTCGATACGTCAGCGATCAACGAGCCTTTGCGGAGCCAGCACGAGAAATCGCACGCTTGGTCAGCGACGTCGCCGGCGATGCTGGCGAGAAGAGAACCAACGCGGCGGAGGCCGTCTCACGACACCGCCTCCTCGTCCCCGCCGACTGGGACACTGGCGATGCCGACGTAGCGGAGATCGACGGTGCTGCGGGCCCAACTTTCACCGAGCCGTCCGGTGACCAGGCGGCGTTGTTCGACACCATCGGCGACTACTCGGTGTTCACCCGCGAATACGACACCAACGTCAATGGCGCCGCGCTCTTCCGTCTGGAGAAACTTCGGCGTCTCCGCGTCGAACTCGACGCGATGGAGCGCGCCCAAGCAATCAGTGCGCCACAACTTGCTCAACGCCTCCTCGCCTTGTTCAGCGCGGTCGAAGAAGACGACTGGCAGTTCGGCAAGGACGACGGTGTGCTCGATGGGCGGCGGCTCGGCCAACTCGTTGCGAATCCGGCCAATCATGAGTTGTTCAAGCGCCGCCGCGTGCAACCCACGAGCAACACGGCTGTCTCGTTCCTCATCGACAACTCGGGCTCAATGAAGCGTCAGCGATTCCGCGCCGTCGCCGTGCTTGTCGATACGTTCAGCCGGGCCCTCGACCTTGCCGGCATCGCCAACGAAGTACTCGGCTTCACGACAGGGGCATGGTCAGGCGGCCGACCGCTCGCCCGTTGGAAGGCCGCTGGCGAGCCCGCCCTACCCGGCAGGATGAACGAAGCGATGCATATCGTCTATAAGGACGCCGCCACCGGCTGGCGGCGTTCGCGGTCATCGCTTGCTGCATTGAGCGATCCACAACACTTCCGCGAGGGGCTCGACGGAGAGGCGCTTGCATGGGCCCACGGTCGGCTGGTGTCGCGGCCCGAGCCCCGCAAGATTCTCGTGATGATCTCGGATGGTTCTCCGACCGATGCGGCGACGTCGAACGTCAACCGGCCCGGGTTTCTCGACGATCACCTCGCCGCTGTCGCCGATCGAATCGAACGGTGGAGCCCGGTTGAGCTGGGAGCAATCGGCATCGACCTCGACATGACGCCCTACATTCGGAATTCGATCGACGTCGACCTCACCGGCACGCTCACGCTGCAGCACTACCGGGTGCTGGAGCACCTCTTCGGCTAGACGATCAACTCAGGTGCGGATCTTGGAGGCAAGCGCGCTGAGGCGGCGCGTCACCGATCGCGGGACGACGCCGCTGGTTGCCACGAGACCCCTGTACAACGCCCCGGGAACGATGATCGCTCGGTTCTTGGCCACGCCATCGAGGCCTGCCGATGCCACTGACTGGACCGACGTCCACGCAAAGTCAGGGAAGGTTGCTTCGTACTCGCTGGTGTTGCTGCGCGCCTGGAACTCGGTTTTTGTCAAGCCAGGGCACAGCGCGCTGACGTGCACCCCTGTTCCCCGCATTTCCTCGTGAAGCGCTTCGGTCAGACTCGTCACGTATGCCTTCGTTGCCGCGTAAACCGCCAAGCCTGGGGCTGGCTGAAAGCTGGCCACGCTCGATACGTTGAGGAGATAGCCACTCCCCCGCTCGCGCATTGCAGCCAGTGCAGCACTGCTGATCTTGGTGAGTGCTGTGACGTTCAGGTCGATCTCGTCACCGAGGCGATCCGGGTCGAGATCGGCGAATTGTCCACTCGTACCGAACCCGGCGTTGTTGACCACCAGGTCGATCTGGTGCTCGGAGCTTCCAACAGCTCTCACGACCGCATTGACGCCAACTTCTGTCCCAAGGTCGGCCTCTATCACGCTGAAACCGTCAAAGCGATCAGCGATTTCTTGCAGGCGTCCGGCACGGCGTGCCACCAGTACCGTCGGAACACCAGCTTCGCCCAACTGCTTCGCCATTTCGGCACCGATGCCGGACGAGGCTCCTGTCACGAGAGCTGATGCAAAGGGAAAGCGGCGCATGAGCGAACCGTACCCACGCCAGACAACGTCGAGCGCCGTATCCGTCCGAGTCGCGCGCTTGGCCGGTCGCGAGACCTGGGCGAAAACGACAAAGTGCGAGATCCGAGACACCACGTACGACGCTAGGAACTCACACTTTGTGTAGAGCTATGTCTGGAATCAGGCGGTGAAGCCAGTCCCGGTTGCCGTGAGTCGTGCCTGGGCACGTGCCTTTCCGGCAACGGCGTTCGCAATGGCTGCGTCGACCGATTCGGCCTTCAGAGTCTGCTGGTGACGTTCGAGTGCTTCCTTGGCACGAGCAACGTCGATGTCTTCAGACATCTCGGCTGTGTCAGACAGGATGGACACCTTGGTCGGGTTGCCGCTGACTTCGACGAAGCCACGGTGGATCGCAAGGTCAATGACCTTGCCGTCAGTCTGAAAAACCCGCGTGTGGTTCTCGACGAGCACACCGAGGAACGCCGCGTGGCCTGCCTGGAATGCGATCTCGCCGCCACCTGCCGTCCGGGTGATGACCATGTCAGCCTCACCCGAGTAGAGAACCTTCTCGGGCGACACGACTTCGACTTTCAGCGCCTCGGCCACTACCAGGCTCCTTTTACGGGTTGCGTCGTCATGATTCGCCTCAGCTTTCGGCCAGCAGCTTGGCCTTGGCCTGCACCTGGTCGATGTTGCCGACGTTGAGGAATGCCTGCTCGGGCAGATCGTCGAGCCCACCGTCGATGATGGCTTCGAAGGACTCGACCGTTTCGGCGACCGGCACGTATTCACCGTCGAGGCCGGTGAAGACCTTGGCGACGAAGAACGGCTGCGACAGGAAACGCTCGACCTTACGGGCACGAGACACCGTGAGGCGATCCTCTTCGGACAGTTCGTCCAAACCGAGGATGGCGATAATGTCCTGCAACTCTTTGTACCGCTGCAGGGTTTCCTGCACACGGCGAGCTACGCCGTAGTGGTGAGCACCAACGACCTCGGGGCTGAGGATTGTTGACGTTGAAGCCAACGGATCTACTGCCGGATAGATGCCGAGCGAGGCAACCGTACGGCTGAGCTCGGTGGTGGCATCGAGGTGCGTGAAGGTCGTGAACGGTGCCGGGTCGGTGTAATCGTCAGCCGGGACATAGACAGCCTGCAGCGAGGTGATCGAGCGGCCCTTTGTCGAGGTGATGCGTTCCTGCAGCTGACCCATCTCGTCGGCGAGGGTGGGCTGGTAGCCCACTGCCGACGGCATACGTCCGAGCAGGGTCGAGACTTCGGAACCGGCCTGCACGAAGCGGAAGATGTTGTCGACGAACAGGAGAACGTCCTGGCCGGCGACGTCACGGAAGTACTCCGCCATCGTCAGGGCCGACAGGGCAACACGGAGGCGCACGCCCGGTGGCTCGTCCATCTGACCGAAGACCAAGGCGGCCTTCTCGTACACGCCGGACTCCATCATCTCCAGGCGGAGGTCGGTGCCTTCACGTGTCCGCTCGCCCACACCGGCGAACACAGACACACCACCGTGCTGTGATGCAACACGGTTGATCATCTCGGTGATGAGGACGGTCTTGCCCACGCCAGCACCGCCGAACAGGCCGATCTTGCCGCCTGCGACGTATGGGGTGAGGAGGTCGACGACCTTGATGCCCGTTTCGAACATGCGGGCCGACGGCTCGAGTGAATCGAAGGTCGGTGCCGGACGGTGGATATCCCAGCGTTCCATCTCGTCGAGGCCTTCGGGCTGTGTGTCGAGCGCTTCGCCCCACACGTTCCAGACGTTGCCGAGGACGCCATCGCCCACCGGAACCTGGATCCCGTGACCGGTGTTGCGCACGGCCGTGCCGCGAACGAGGCCGTCGGTCGGCTTCATGCAGATCGCCCGGACGCGGCTGTTGCCGAGCTGCTGGGCGACTTCGGCGAGCACGATCGTGGACTCACCTTCGAGCTCGATGGTGAACTCGATGGCCGAGTTCAGCTCGGGCAGTGCGCCACGGGGAAACTCGACGTCGATGACGGGGCCAGCGATGGCGACGCCGTCTTGCAGTTCATTCTCTGTCATGGTCATGACTTGGTATCTCCTGGTGTGTGGTCTTCGTCGTCATGATCGTCATCGTCAACAGAGTCGACGGGACGCTCGATCGTTGCGGTTGCGGTTGCGGTTGCGGGAAAAGCGGCCGGTGCAGATGGTGTACCGACGTGGGCGCCGAAGAAATCGTCGCCCATGTCGACGTAGCGGCCCATGTTGTCGCCGTCGTCGAGTGCCGCTGCGCCACCGACGATCTCCATGATCTCGGAGGTGATGGATGCCTGGCGGGCACGGTTCATCACGATACTGAGGCTCTTGATGAGGTCCTCGGCGTTGTCGGTCGCGGACTTCATTGCCCGCTGACGGAACGCGTGCTCGGAAGCAGCGGCATTCAGCAGTGCGGCGTAAATACGAGCTTCGACGTAGCGCGGAAGCAACGTGTCGAGGATCTCCGTTGGGTCCGGCTCAAACTCGTAGGAGCCGCCAGATCCGTCGGTGCTGCCGGCCTTGCCGTCGCCACCGGCAACAGTGGCTGCACTGAGCGGAACGAGGGGTCGCAAGACAACTTCCTGGCTACCAGCGGTAATGAAGCGGGTGTAGACGAGTTCGACCTTGTCGACCTTGCCCGAGACAAACAGATCAACGACGTACTCGCCGATGCGACGCGCATCTTCGTAGGTCGGCTGATCGCTGAAGCCCATGAAAGACTGGCTCAGCTGATAGTCACGGAATCGGAAGTAGCCCTCGGCCTTCTTGCCGACGGGAACGATCGTGTACTCCTTGCCAGACAGAACGTCGGCTTTAACTTCACCCTCGGTCGCACGCTGCACGCCGGCGTTATAGCCCCCGCACAGGCCACGGTCAGCGGTAATCGCCACGTAACACGTGGTCTTAATTTCGTCGCGACCTGCAAGCATCGGAGAGTCGAAAGACGCGCCTGCTGCTGCAAGGTCTTTGACCACTTCAGTGATCTGCTCCGAGTAGGGCACGGCTGCCTGCACTCGTTGCTGGGCCTTGACAATGCGCGACCCAGCGATCAGTTCCATGGCGCGTGTGATCTTCTTCGTTGACTGCATCGCCTTGACGCGTCCACGCAGAATGCGTTCGGTACCACCTGCCATTACGAATTCCTCCAGCTCAGACCACGCGGCGCGCCAGCGTTATCGCTGTCGGAGGCAGCGTCAGCTGCGCCTCGTGCGTGAATCGAAAGGGTCATCAGGACTGTTCCACTCACTCAGTTGCGAGGGTCTTGTTGGACGCCGCGTCGCCCATCTCATCGGCGTCAACCGAAGTGGGGTCGGTCGGGTTGCCGGCAGCATCGAGGCCCGAGACAAACTGCGCCTTGAACGTTCCGACAGCGCCAGCGAGGGAGTCAGGAATCTTCTCCGTCTTCAGTTCGTCCATCATGCCAGCATGATTCGACCGCATAAAATCGAGCAGCTCGGTTTCGAAGCGAGCCACATCGGAGACGGGCAGGTCGTCGAGGTAACCCTTTGTTCCAGCGAACAGTGAGACGACCTGATTTTCAACCGGCATCGGGCTGTTGAGCGGTTGCTTGAGCAGCTCGACGAGGCGATAGCCACGCTCAAGCTGCGCCTTGGAGATGGCGTCGAGTTCGGAACCGAACGTCGCGAAAGCCTCAAGCTCACGGAACTGTGCGAGGTCGAGCTTCAGCGTGCCTGCGACGCCCTTCATGGCTTTGGTCTGAGCGGCGGAGCCGACTCGTGACACGGAAATGCCGACGTCGACTGCTGGTCGAACGCCCGACTTGAAGAGGTTGTCCTGCAAGAAGACCTGACCGTCGGTGATCGAGATCACGTTGGTCGGGATGAAGGCAGACACGTCGCCGGCCTTGGTCTCGATGATCGGCAACGCGGTGAGCGAGCCTGCACCATTCTCGTCAGACAGCTTGGCGCTGCGCTCAAGAAGACGCGAGTGCAAGTAGAAGACGTCGCCCGGGTAGGCCTCGCGGCCCGGCGGGCGACGGAGTAGCAGGGAGATCTGCCGATAGGCGTCAGCCTGCTTCGAGAGGTCGTCGTACACGATGAGTGCATGCTCGCCGTTGTCCATCCAGTGCTGGCCAATGGCGCAGCCGGCGTACGGAGCGAGGTACTTGAACGGCGCCGGGTCGCCCGCAGGTGCGGTAACAACCACGGTGTACTCGAGGGCACCGGCCTGGCGCAGCGTGTCGACGGTCTGGGCGACCGTCGAGCCCTTCTGGCCGATGGCGACGTAGATGCACTTCACGCCCAGACCCTTTTGGTTCAGGATCGTGTCGATTGCAATGGCAGTCTTGCCAGTCTTACGGTCACCGATGATCAGTTCTCGCTGGCCACGACCGATCGGCGTCATGGCGTCGATCGACTTGATGCCGGTCTGGAGCGGCTCGTGTACCGGCTTGCGACCGAGGATTCCAGGTGCCTGAATCTCCATGCGACGCTGTTCGACACCGGTGAGTTCACCGTGGCCGTCGACGGGTTCACCGAGCGCGTTGACGACTCGGCCAATCATGCCATCGCCGACGGGCATCGAGAGGATGCGACCAGTCGCTTTGACTGTCTGGCCTTCTTCGATCTTGTCGACGTTGCCCAGGACAACGGCGCCGATGGCGTCTTCGTCGAGGTTCAGCGCGAGGCCCATCGATCCGTCTTCGAACTCAAGGAGTTCGTTCACGGCGGCATCCGGGAGACCGGAGACGCGAGCAATGCCGTCACCGACTTCGGCGACGCGACCCACGGTGCGGGCTTCGAGCGAGGGCGCGAAGCCATCGAGGTTTTTCTTGAGTGCCGACGCGATGTCGGCAGCAGAGATGGTGAGTTCAGCCATTTTCATTGTCCCTTACGGTGGGTCACTTTGGTTCCGGTGGTCCAGGCCTAACGGCCTGAGAGCCGGCTCTTCAGCTGGTCGATGCGAGTACGAACGGTGTCATCGATGACAGTGTCACCGATCGTTGCCACGACGCCGCCAAGTACGGAGGCGTCGACGACGGTCTTGAGCGAGATGCTCTTGCCGGTGGCGTTTTCGAGTGCGGCTTTCAGGCGAGCCTGCTGATCGTCGGAGAGAGCAACTGCGGTGCGCACTTCGGCGACGCTGAGGTCCTGAGAACCTGCAGCACGCTGCACGAGCTGATCGACAATGGCAGGAAGGTCTCGGCCACGGCCTGAGCCAACGACCATCGACACCAACTGCGTGGTGGTGCCGGTTGCCTTGCCGCCAAGCAGATCTTCCACGATGGCCTGACGCTTTTCAGCGGGGACCCGATCGTCGGTGAGTGCGTTACGCAACTCTTCGCTGGACTCGTAGGAGCGAGCGAAACGGAACAACTCGTCTTCGACCTCGTCGAGGGTTCCCTCGGCGCGGGCAATCTCAAAGAGTGCTCGGGCGTAGCCCTGAATGCGTGCGTCGCTCATGATGCTGCTCCTGTGCTGCTGCCGACGCGTGCGATGAAGCTTTCGATCAGATCTTGGTGCGCGGCATCGTCGAGCGAGCCGTTGACGACACTGTCGATGGCGCGTGACGAGTACCGAGCGATTTCCGCACGGAGTTCATCTCCACTCCGGCCTGCAGCTGAGACAAGCTCGGCTGCAGCGCGGGTTTCGAGGTCGGCCATTTCAGCATCGATGCGAACCCGGCCATCGACCAGGAGCGCTTCGGCCTGCGTGTCGGCGTCGGCGTAGAGGCGGCTGCGCTCTGCATCGATGTCACCCTTGGCGGCACGGATGTTGCTGGCCTCGGCCTCGGCTGCCGACGCTGCTGCAGCAGAATCGTCGAGATCCTTCTGGATGCCGGCCGTACGATCCGACATGCTCTTCTTGACAATCGGGCCGGCAAACTTGAAGATCAGGCTGAAGACGATGATCGACGCAAGCGAACCGATGATCATCTCGCCAAGGGGCGGCAAGATCGGGTGCAACGAAGTTGAACCGGCCCCGTCGTTCGGAACGTTCTCGGCGGCGATCAGCGAGATGGTAGAGAGGATGCTCATGCGTTCACGCCCATCGAGTTATTCACGGCTTCGGAGACGACGGCTGCACTCGGTGCCTTACCAGTGGCGAGTTCGCCAGCATGTGCGGCAACGGAAGCAACTGCTGCAGCGACCTGTGAGCTGGCGGCCGCACGGGCGGCATCTACTTCGGTGGTCGCAACTGCACGCTTTTCAGCGATACGAGCGTTGACGGCAGTGAGCTTTTCATTGCGCTCACCCTCGAGGGTGGAACGAGCGGCTTCGACTCGGCCCTGCGCGTCGGAGCGAACCGATGCGACCTGAGCTTCGTACTCAGCGACTTCGGCGCGGGCCGAAGCAGTGAGTGTTTCTGCCTTCTCGAAGTCACCACGAATGCTCTCGTAGCGAGCAGTCATGCCGGCCCGAACCTTCGGGAACAGCACGTAGCGCAGCACGACGGCCAGCACCACGAACGACCCGAAACCCCAGATCAGTTCTTTGACCTCGGGCATGATCGGGATGAGTTCGGGGCAACCGGTCGACGTGGTGTCGCTCGTCGAGAAAATAGGATTCCCCTCGAGGTCGGTGCGCTCACAAGATTCGGCCGTCACCAGGTTGACCTGGGGATGACCACTCGAGTGCGAAGTTGTGACGAGTGCTTTCAGCACGTCGACTCCTTGCGTTGAATGATGGACTCGGACTTACTTCTCGGGAGTTCGCTTAAGCGAACTTGACGAGAATGAAGACCACGAAGCCGATGAGGGCGAGGGCTTCGGTGAAGGCGATGCCGAGGAACATGGTCGTACGGACCATGCCGGCTGCCTCAGGCTGACGGGCCATGGCCTCGACGGACTTGCCGACGAGGTAGCCGATGCCAATGCCTGGACCGATGGCTGCGAGACCATACGCCAAACCGGCGTTTGTCGCCGCGGCGATGTTCTTTGCGTCCGGGTCGAATGAACCGGCTGCTTCCTCGGCTGCGACGAGTGCGCTGAATGCTTCCATGATGTGTTTTCTCCTGTGTGCTTTCTGAGATGAGTGGGAGATCTAAAGATCAGTGACGAGATGAGCCGAGGCTCAGTGCTCCTCACCATGCCCGACGGTCGAGTTGTTGAAGTAGACGGCAGCCAGAATCGTGAAAATGTACGCCTGAAGGAAGGCGACGAGGATCTCGAAGCCGGTCAGGAAGATCAACATGAAGAACGGCAAGATGCTGGTCGGAACGAGGAGCAACTGAGAAGTCTCGGCCGTGACAAGCGCCTCAGTCAGCAGACCAAACGTGACCAGCAGGATGTGGCCGGCCATCATGTTCGCCATCAAACGGACAGTGAGGCTGAATGGCGTAATGAAGATCGTTGAGACGAACTCGATGCCACCGACAAGCGGCTTGAGCGCCGTCGGAACCCCTGCAGGCCAGAGCAGACCGGTGAAGTAGCCCAAACCCTGGTGCTTAATGCCAGTGCCGATGAACAGCACCCAGACCAGCAGCGACAACGCCAACGGGATGGCCATACGGGCTGTGGCTGGCATCTGCAGGATCGGGATCACACCGGGAATGTTGCAGAGGAAGATGAAGATGAAGAGGCTGAGCAGGAACGGCGTCCAGCCGAGGCCCGACTTGCCGAGCGTCTGCATCACGATGCCCTCTTCGATGAACTCAACGGTCGTCTCAGCGAGGTTGCGGGCACCCGTCGGCGCCTTCTTCGCATCCGCTCGTGAAGCAAGCAGGAAAAGGCCCATGCCGATCAGCGCAGAAGCGACGGCGATGAGCGCAACCTTGTTGAAGGACGGGAAGATGTCCTGCCAACGGAGAATTTCATTGATTGGGGGGAAGACGAGGCCACGTTCAGCGAGCACGTTGAATTTCCGTTTCAGTCGTGGGATTCAGCGGGGGATGCTAGGTCAGTTTGTTGCATTGCGGTCGATTTGCGGGACATCTGTTTTCAGACCCGGTTGCGACAGCGACAGTGCGACGTACTTCATCTCCCAGAAGAGGAGACCAAGATGAGTCACGATGATGGCCGATCCGAGCGCCGGAAGTGAAATCCAACCGGCGCCTTTCACGAACCAGACGGCCAAAAAGATCAGGCCGAGGCGGATCAGATATCCGAAGAGCGTTGCGCCCATCATTAATCCGATCGAGATTTTTGCCGCACCGGCGATGAGCGCAGCGGCGAGAGCGAAGTTTAGGAGCACGATGGCGATGGCATATGCGCTTGACCATGCGCCGTCGGCACCCCAGATGACAGCAGCAATGGCAATGAGCACGGGAGCAACCAACAGGCCACGCCGAATAATGTCTTTCGAGAGCGCGACCTCGGGAGCCGGGCCTTCGAAGCGAAGGGTGATTACGTCAGCGGTCGTCATGCTGCATGCTCCGCACCGTCGCGTTGAGCGGGGGCATGCTTGCCGAGGCGCTGCGCCTCGAGCTCGTTCATCCGGTCTTCGTAGCGGTACTTGAACTTGAGAAAGAGACCCACAGAGCCGAGCAGCGTCATCAGGATCATGAAGACCGGCATCGTCCCGGCAATCTGATCGAGGCCGTAGCCAGCCCCGAGGAACAAGACGAGCATGAAGACAGCGTCCATGCCATGGCCCATGGCGTCTTGGGTGTCGACACGTTTGGTCGTCTTGAGAGGGAAGAGCTTCATGGGTGCGAGACGTTCGAGGCGGGGCGCTTGGTCTGGTGTGGAACCAGTGTGGTTCGACCAACCGCGACCTGAGCTTGTGAATGCACGCACAACCTAGTCGTCGCGCCCCGCTGACGGCAACTGTGTGCGTAAGTTCTCGCCAGTCACGTCCAATTCGAGTTGCCCAGGAAGCTCTCGATGTTCGGATTCTTGCTGTTCATCGCTCGACTCATCGCTCGACTCATCACTCGAAACATCGCTCGAAACATCGTTGCTCTGACCCGCGATTTCCTGACTCGGAGAGCTGTTCTCTTTGCGCCGCGCACGCACGCTTGGGTGCAGCACGGTGTACAGCACGATCCCGATCACGGCGATGCCGAACGGCAAATACGTGGGGTTCTGGTCAGCCAGAGTGGGGTAGAGCACGAAGCCACTGAGCACGGCTGACCAGAGCCAGAGGATCACCACGCTTCGACGATGGCCGTGGCCCATCTCCATCAAACGATGGTGGAGATGGCCTTTGTCAGCGGAGGCCAGCCCCTTGCCGCTTGTCGCACGCCGGACAATCGCGAACAGTGTGTCAAAGATCGGCACGCCCAAGATGAGGAGCGGAATAACCAACGGCGCAAGGAAGAAGTAGGTCGTTCCGATCGTCTCCTGTTCGACCGAGTCGACACGACCACCGACCACGCTCGTCGACACCGCGAGCAACAAGCCGAGCAACAACGCTCCCCCGTCACCCATGAAGATGCGTGCGGGGTTGAAGTTATGCGGCAGAAAACCGACACAGAGCCCTGCGGCGATCACTGCGAAGAGCGGCCCGACGTTGGCACTGTCAAGTAAATCGAGGTCGGTCAACCGCTCGCTGTACAGAAAGAACGAGATGGCACCGATGCCCACGATGCCTGCCGCGAGTCCATCGAGGCCGTCGACAAGGTTGACGACCGTGCTCATACCGAGCAGCCACAAGATCGTGATCAGCGGGCGGAGGCTCTCGTCGAGGAAAATCGAACCGTCGTAGAACGGAAGCCGGAAGGCGAACATGACCACGCCGAACTGGACGAGGGCGATGCCGGCGAGCACGATTCCAAAGACTTTCGCCGGCGCCGAAATCTCCCGAACATCGTCGAGGAGGCCAACCGCGTAAATGATAGTGACTGCGACAAAGACGCCTCGGGGCTCCGAATTGCTCCGGAACACGACGTCGAGAGCCCCTGTCAGCGATGCAGTGACGTAGGCGGCAACGAAGCCGATGTACATCGCCAACCCACCGATGTCCGGGAGCGGCGTTTCGTGCACAGTGCGATCGTTGGGGAGATACACCCAGCCCATCCGACGGGCAAACACCCCGACGAGCGGTGTCACCGCGAAGGTCACGGCTGCCGCCACCAGCCCGATCACCACGTATGACCCAATGGTTGGCACGAGGACCAATCCTACGCACCCAGCCACCACAGACGCTGCCCAGCCCACCAGCCCACCAACAGCGTTTGCGTCGATGTTTCCGTTGGACTGTCCACGGAGACGTCGACGCAAACGCTGGATTTTCCCGACTGGCAGCAAATTGGCCCCACTGTCGGATGTGAATCAGGAGATTGCAGCACTTGCGCGACACCAGGACGGGTTGATCACTGACGCCCAACTACGTGCCCACGCGCCGACCGACTGGCAGCGCCGCCAGCTCTTTCGAAGTGGCTGGCTCGAACGCGTCGGGCCCCGAACGCATGCAGTCGCCGGCGCGCCACGTTCACACCGGTTTGAGCTCCGTAGGGGACTGCTGATCCTCGGCGAGCACTCGGTGGTCAGTTACGAAGCCGCCGCTGCGCTCCACCATCTCGACCAGCCCGTTCCCAGCGCGGTCGAGTTCACTGTGGCGCGTCGTGCTCGCCCCGGTCACACAGATCTCGTCGTCCACACGACAGACCGTCTGCCAGCAATCGACATCGTCGCAGTTGACGGTTTCCGTACAACATCGGCGACCCGGACGATCATCGACCTTGCACATGCTCGGGCGCTACGGCCACGCGTCGAGGCCGCAATCGACAGCGCTGTGCGGCTCGGCCTCTCTGCGCCACACACGATCGAACGACGACTGGAGACGCTGCGAGGGTCGGGCCGCTGGGGTTGCCGGCTCATCGACGATCTCATCGTCGACTCAGGTGGCCACTCAATGCTGGAACGTAGATTCCTCGAGTTGGTTCGCCGGCACGGCTTCCCTCGCCCGTCAACGCAGGTCGTGCATCGCAAGGGCGCGCGCCACGTTGCTCGAGTCGACTTCTTGTTCGAGCAACAGCAGATCGTGATCGAAGTCAGCGGCCAGCACGGGCATTCATCACCAAGTGATCGGGCCAAGGACGCGCAACGTCGCAACGAACTCCAGGACTTGGGCATGCTGGTGTTCGAGTACACCTACGCCGATGTCACCCAGCGAGGTGCAATGGTCGCCCGAACACTGCGCGAACGCCTGCGCTGAACCGTTTGCGTCGACATTTCAGAGGGGTGTCCAACGGATACGTCGACGCAAACGGGTGGGGGGGGAGCGTGCAGTAGGGGCGGGTCAATAGGCCGGGAATTTGGCGCAGAGGATGGCGACTTCAGCCTTGATGACGGCCAGTGCTTCGGAATTGTCGACATTGCGCAGCGAACGAGCGATGAGATTGGCGATTTCGAGCATTTCCGGCTCTTGCATGCCCTGCGTCGTGACCGACGGAGTTCCGATGCGCACTCCGCTGGTAACGAACGGACTGCGCGGGTCATCGGGGATCGTGTTCTTATTGAGCGTGATCCCGGCCTCGTCGAGCGTGGCCTGTGCGACCTTACCGGTGAGCTCGGCATCGAACGGCGTGAGGTCGACGACCATCATGTGGTTGTCGGTACCGCCAGAGACCAGGCGGAAGCCCTCTTCAGCCAAGGCTGCTGCGAGCGCTGATGCGTTCGTCACGATCTGTGCTGCGTACTCCTTGAACGACGGGTCCATCGCCTCACGGAACGCAATGGCCTTGCCTGCAATTGCGTGCTCAAGCGGGCCGCCCTGCCAGCCCGGGAAGACGGCCTTGTTGATCGCCTTCGCGTGCACTTCCTTCGACAAGATGCAACCGCCACGCGGACCGCGGAGCGTTTTGTGCGTTGTGAACGTGACAACATCGGCAAAGGGCACCGGGTTCGGGTGCGAACCGCCAGCGACCAGGCCGGCGAGATGTGCGATGTCGAACATCAACAGGGCACCGACCTCGTCGGCAATCGCCTTGAACGGCTCGGGGTCGAGCCGGCGGGGGTACGAGGTGGTGCCAGCGACGATCATTTTCGGACGATGCTTGAGTGCGAGTTCACGAACGTTGTCCATGTCGATGCGATCTTCGGCCCCGGTTCCGTAGGCGACGAAGTTGTACATCATGCCGGATGCGTTGACCGGCGAGCCGTGGGTGAGGTGGCCGCCGTGGTCGAGGCTGAGGCCGAGCACCGTGTCGCCAGGCTGCAGAAGTGCCTGGTAGACGCACATGTTGGCGTTCGCGCCCGAGTGCGGCTGCACGTTGGCGTGTTCGGCGCCGAACAGCTCCTTCACGCGATCAATGGCGAGCTGCTCGATCTCGTCGACGATCGCGTTGCCGCCGTAGTACCGCTTGCCCGGGTATCCCTCGGCGTACTTGTTCGTGAGGACCGAGCCCGTGGCGGCCATCACTGCCGGGGACGTGAAGTTTTCCGATGCAATCAGCTGCAGGCCGGTGGTCTGGCGTTCGACTTCGCGATCGAGCAGGGCGAGTACTTCGGTGTCGGGATTTGTGTCAGATGGAAAGGGCATCGGAAGTTCCTTGTTCGAGATTGGGTGCGGTGGCGGAGACAGAGTTGCGAAAGGGGCCTGACCCCATACGCAACTGTTAGAAGTTGGATTCGAGTTCGGTGATCTGATCGACGCGGCGCTGGTGACGACCGCCTTCGAATGCTTGGGTGAGGAATATCTGGACGACCTCCTCGGCAACGCCAGTGCCGACGACGCGAGCACCCATCGACAGCACGTTGGCGTCGTTGTGCTCGCGTGCCATCCGGGCCGTGTACAGACAGTTGCAGAGCGCAGCGCGAACGCCGCGCACCTTGTTCGCTGCAAGCTGTTCGCCCTGACCGCTGCCACCGAGGACGATCCCGAAGTCGGCGTTGCCGTCGCGAACCGTGCGTCCGACGCCGGCACAGATCTCGGGGTAGTCGACCGACTCGGTCGAGTGCGTTCCCTGGTCGTCGACGGTGTGTCCGGCCGCTTCCATGAAGCTGATCAGGTGCTGCTTGAGGTCGTAGCCCGCATGGTCGGAGCCGATTGCGATTCGTGTCATCGGTACAAAGTGTAGGAGTCCCATCGAGACGTCCTGTCACACATTGACGAATCGTTCGGATAGGAGCACCGGCCGCTCCGATTCATAGAGTCGCCACCGTGACTCTCGACCCTCGTACACCCGTGATCATCGGCGTCGGCCAATACAACCATCGGGCCAATGGCATCGATGACGCACTTGAGCCAGTTGCTCTGATGGAGCAGGCAGTGCACGCTGCGGCAGCCGACGCCGGACTTGACGGCCCACCATCGGCTGACTCAGTGCGCGTCGTCAACGTCATCGGCTGGCGCTACCGGAACGCACCCCGCTTCCTGGCCCGACGCCTCGGCCTGGACGACACGGCAATCGAGCTGGCTGAGTCGACCGCTGGCGGCAACAGCCCACAGTCACTCGTCAATGCGACCGCAGTCGAGATTCTCGACGGTTTGGTCGATATCGCCATCCTGTCCGGCGCCGAGGCGTTCAAGACGTTCATGCGAGCTCGCAAGCAGGACGTCACACTCGATTGGGCCAAGGCCGCCGACGACGACCTCCCGCGCTACATCGGCAAGAAACTCGACATGAACCTTCCGGCGGAGCGCGACAGCGGCCTCTACATGCCGGTGCAGATCTATCCGATGTTCGAAACCGCACTGCGCGCCGCATCGGGCCGCACCGTCGACGAGCACCAGCGTTTTCTGGGCCAGCTCTACGCCGGCCTGAGTGATGTCGCCGCCAACAATCCGAACGCTTGGATCCAGGAGTCGAAGACGGCTGACGAGATCACCACGGTCACCGATTCAAACCGGATGATCGGCTTCCCCTACCCGAAGCTGATGAACTCGAACAACGACGTCGACATGGGCGCGGCAATCATCATGTGCACTGTCGAGGCAGCCGAACGGATGGGTGTCAGCCGTGACAAGTGGGTGTTCCCACATGCTGGCACCGACTCTCACGAGCACCCGTTCGTCTCGCACCGCGACACGTTCGCCCGCACACCCGCCGTCGAGCTCGGCGGCAAGATGGCACTCGACCTCGCCGGAATCACTATCGACGACGTCTCGGTGCTCGACCTGTACTCGTGTTTCCCGTCAGCGGTACAGCTCGGGGCGCAGTCGCTGGGCATCGACATCACACCCGGCGCCGGCCGCCAATGGTCGCGTACCGGGGGCCTCACATTCTGCGGCGGACCCTGGAACAACTACGTGATGCACGCCATTGCTTCGGTCGTCGAGGACCTTCGGGAGCGCCCAGGCGAATACGGCTTCACCTGGGCCAACGGCGGCTACGCGACCAAGCATGCGTTCGGCGTGTACTCGACCACTCCCCCGGCGACCGCATTCCGGCACGGCTCGCCGCAAGACGCGGTCGATGCCCTGCCCAAACGTGAACTGGTCACTCCCGCTGACGCCGCCGGCGAAGCGACAATCGAGGCCTACTCGGTCATGTTCTCCCGCGACGGCCAGCCCGAAACTGCTCAGGCTGCTTGCCTGCTCGCCGACGGCCGCCGTGCGTGGGGCATCTCGACCGACCCAGCAGTCGCTGCTGCGATGTGCGACGGCGAATGGGTCGGTGTCGGTTGCCAACTCGACCCGGAGGGAGCACTGCTCGTCTGACCTTGCAGCGCAGCGGACGGCTTGGCGCTACCCGGCTCGGTCAGTTGCCTGATCCAGGCCGCCGCCAGCAACGGTCAGCGCACTCGCGACCGGCAACACTCGTCGGCACATACCGTCATTGTGGTCGTTCGGATGCCATGCTCGGCATCATGCCTGAGACTGCCTCCACCGGGGCTCGCCCCACGATCCTCCTCGACTGCGATCCAGGTCACGATGACGCCATTGCCATCGTGGTCGCCGCCCGGCACACCGAACTCGTCGGGATCACCACAGTTGCTGGCAACGCGCCACTCGACAGCACCACGCACAACGCACTCGTCATACGCGACCTTCTCGGCGTCGACGTACCAATTCACTCTGGAGCAGCCGGACCGCTTGTCGGCGAACCCAAGTTTGCCGGACACATCCACGGCGAAAGTGGGCTCGACGGCGCCGACCTGCCGACTCCGTCGACACCCCTCGACGGGACCGACGCCGTCAACTTCATCATCGACATGTGCCGGAGCACACAGGAACTCTGGCTCGTCCCGATCGGACCACTGACCAACATTGCGCTCGCACTGCGGACCGCCCCTGACATCGCTCATCGGATCGCCGGGATCTCGCTGATGGGCGGCGGGACGTTCGGCAACCGCAGCAGCACTGCCGAGTTCAACATCTGGGCCGATCCGGAAGCCGCACACGTCGTGTTCTCCAGTGGCGTCCGCATCGTGATGGCAGGACTTGACGTGACCCACCAGTTCACCGCCACACCAGATCGCATCGCCGCGATCCGTTCCACCGGCGGCCTACTCGGGACCACCCTCGCTGACCTCCTCACGTTCTTCTCAGCAAAGTACGGCGAACTGCACGACGACGGCGCACTCATCGGTGGGGCGATTCACGACCCGCTCGCTGTGATGGCACTGTCGCACCCGCACCTGTTCGAACGCGTCGCGCGGCATGTGGTCGTGGAGACACGCGGGGAGTACACCCGAGGGATGACGGTGATCGACCAGCGCAAGGTCACCGGACGACAGACCCCCAACTGCGAGGTGTTGACCTCGGTCGATGCAGCGGCCGCCTTCGACGTCGTCCTCGAAGCGATCACGCACTTCACCGCGCCTGACTGACTGACTGACTGACTGACTGACTGACTGACTGAGTGAGTGACGCGGCGCGCCCATCGGGACGCGCGCGTCGAGCGGCTCTAGTGTCTGCGGCGTGACCGACGCCGACACGTTCCCCCGCCAGCACGCTCGCACCCAGCGGTTCACCCTCGGCGCCCCCCGCGACATCACCGTCTCGGCCGACGGCGAGCGCGTGATGTTCCTCCGCAGCTCCAGTGGGACCGACCCGGTGAACGCACTCTGGGTACTTGACGTCGCCGATGGCACCGAACGACTCGTCGGTGATCCGCGTGCATTGCTGAGCGAAGGCAACGACGACGATCTGCCTCCGCTGGAACGCGCCCGACGCGAACGCTCGCGCGAAGGCGCCGTTGGCATCACGAGCTACGCAACCGACGCGGCCGGCAAAGTCGCGGCCTTCGCACTCGGCGGCCGAATGTTCGTTGCAGGCCTTCTGACGGGCCTCGCCCGATCGCTCGACGTCGCAGGCCCCGTCTTTGACCCCCGTCCCGATCCAACCGCACGTCGCATCGCCTACGCAGCCGGCCGGCTGCTCTGTATCGGAGAATTGGACGGCACGTGGCGCGTCCTCGCCGGTGGTGACCCGACAGAGGCCGACACGGTGTCGTGGGGCAGTGCTGACTTCATCGCAGCCGAAGAGATGCACCGCTTCCGGGGCTACTGGTGGAGCCCCGACGGCAGCACCATTGCTGCGTGCCGCGTCGACACATCACCGGTCGATGAATGGGTCATCGCCGATCCGGCCAACCCCGACCGCCCCGCTCAGACCGTGCGTTACCCGTCGGCCGGAACCAACAACGCCACCGTGTCGCTCCACCTGCTCGGCCTCAACGGGTCGCGCACCGACGTCGACTGGGACCACGAGTTCTTCCCCTACATCGCCTCCGTCGAATGGACCCGAGCTGGCCTGATCATGGCCGTGCAAGCACGCGACCAACGCGGCACCATGACGCTCAACGTCGACGAGATCACCGGCCAAACCGAAGTACTCGCCCACGACTACGACGATGCCTGGGTCGAATTGGTGCCTGGGGTACCGCGCCTCCTGCCCGACGGCACACTCGTGTCAGCAGCTGACCGCGACGGAGCTCGACGGCTGATGGTCAATGACCAACCCGTGACACCCGTCGACCTGCAAGTCCGTGCTGTGCTCGAAGCCGATGCCGGGTCAATTCTGTTTCAAGCCAACCCGATCGACGACTCAACCTCGCTCCACGTCTGGCGGCGCAGCAACGACGGCACGCTCACGGCGCTCACCGACGAACCAGGGATCCACACGCTCGCCGAACGCGGCGGCACCTCGGTCACTCGTTCGGCAACACTCGCCGAACCAGGCGCCACACATCTGGTGACTCACTCGTCCGGCACGACACGCACACTCGAATCGTTCGCCGAGACACCGCTCGTCACACCGAATGTCCAGTTCTTCCGGAGTGAAGTGACCGGGCTGACATCGGCTCTGCTGCTCCCACACGACCACGACGGCTCGCTCCTTCCCGTCCTACTCGATCCTTACGGCGGTCCGCATGCTCTACGCGTCCAGAATTCCTTCAACGCGTTCGTTGCGTCACAGTGGTTCGCAGATCAGGGGTTCGCCGTCCTCGTTACCGACAACCGCGGCACCCCTGGGCGAGGATCAGTCTGGGAACGAGCGGTTCACGGCGATCTCGCGACCGCACCACTCGACGACCAGATCGAGGCATTGCACCACGTGGCGAAGGAGACCGCTGCACTCGACCAGCGCCGCGTTGCGATCAGGGGTTGGAGCTTCGGTGGCTATCTCGCAGCGCTCGCAGTACTCCGCCGGCCCGACGTGTTCCATGCCGCGATCGCCGGAGCGCCCGTCACCGAGTGGAGGCTCTACGACACCCACTACACCGAGCGGTACCTCGGCGATCCGAACATCAGCGCAGCACAGTACGACGCGAGCTCGCTCCTCCCCCTCGCCGGCGACCTCCAACGGCCGCTCCTGCTGATCCATGGGCTCGCCGACGACAACGTCGTGGCGGCGCACACGCTCCAACTCTCATCAGCACTGCTCGCCGCAGGAAAGCGGCACGAAGTTCTGCCACTGGTCGGCGTCACCCATATGACTCCCCAGGAGCAAGTCGCTGAGAACCTGTTGCTCCACCAGCTGGACTTCCTGCGCCGGTCGCTTCCCGAACCGACGAGCTGACATCTTCCGTGACGATTCGGATCCCTGGCGCGGCACGCGCCGAAGGATTCATCTAACGTCGCTTTGGTATGAACAATCGCCTACTCGAGATGTACCGCGGAGTCGCCGTGCACGCCACTGCCAACCTGGAACACCAAGCCGCCCTCGAACTGCTGGCCCTCGTGATGCTGGCTGACCAGGACATCGCCGATGAAGAGGTCGAACTCGTCCGCGAGATCAGTACCGACTGGCACGACGACGAATTCTCCTTCGAGGACTACCTTCGACCCGCAATCGAAGCGGCTCGCCACGCAATCGAACGCGACCGCGTCGAAGAGTTCATCGACTCGATTGACGAACGGATCAACAGCCGAGTGCTGCGCTCGGCGCTCTTCTCCGCATCACGCGAGGTGGCCGGAGTCGACAACGAAGTGAACCCCGAAGAAGGTTCCATCCTCGCTGCTGTCGCAGTGCGCTTCAACTGACGAGGGATTTGGATCAGGCTGGGCGTTTGGCGAGGACAATGCGGTCGAGGTGTGCGAGATCTTGGCGGACTTCGATCTCTCGATAGCCCTGCTGTTCCAACAGTGCTGAGACTGCTGAGCCTTGGTCGTAGCCGATCTCAAGGACCAACCATCCGTCCGGACGCAGGTAATCGATCGCACCCGGAACGATGACTCGATAGTCGTCGAGACCATCGGCGCCGGCGAAGAGCGCACCCTCGGGCTCCCACTCCCCCACGTTGGCCTCGAGGTCGACCGACCCGACAGCGACGTACGGTGGGTTCGACACGATCACGTCGGCCTCCAGGCCGTCGGGCAGCGCTGCAAACCAATTGCCGAACGCGACCCGCACGTTCCGCGCCGCACGACCGACTCCGGCAAGGTTCGCGCGTGCGACATCGAGCGCATCGCTACTCGCATCGGTCAGCCACACCGTTGTACCGTCGAGCGGAAGTTCGTCGGCACAGGCGAGGCCGATGGCGCCTGACCCAGTTCCGAGATCCACCACGGTGCGTTCGTCTTCGATCGCGCGTGCGAGGCCGAGCGCCACTTCAGCAACCAGCTCGGTTTCCGGCCTCGGGATCAACACACGCTTGTCGACGTTGAGATCGAGTCGGCGGAACGACCAGCTGCCGAGCACGTACTGCAGCGGCTCGCCCGTTCGATAGCGCGCCACCATCGCGTCGAGGTGGCTGACCATCCGAGTCATCGGTGTCTGGTCGAGGCTGGCGAGGAACTCGTCAGGATTGGTCGAGGATGCGGTTTCGCAAATCCACCGCGCATGTTGACGATCGCCGATGGCCAATGCGGTCTCGTCCCAGAGTCCCCGCCATGTCACCGTGACGTCTGTGTGGTCAGACATCGCCTTCGGCGAGCAGCCGCGTCCGTTCGTCGACTGCAAGCGCGTCGACGACCGGTTGCAGATCGCCACGCAACACTTCGGCGAGCCGGTAGATCGTGAAGCCGATGCGATGATCGGTCACCCGATTTTCTTTGTAGTTGTAGGTCCGAATTTTCTCGCTGCGTCCACCGCCACCGGTTTGGGAACGCCGGGCATCAGACATCTCTTCGCGTCGCTCTCGCTCGGCCAGGTCGAACAGCCGTGACCGCAGCACTGTCATTGCGCGCAGCCTGTTCTGGAGTTGCGATCGCTCGTCTTGCATCGACACGACAACGCCAGTCGGACGGTGGGTAATGCGTACGGCAGAGTCAGTGGTATTCACGCCCTGGCCACCTGGGCCGCTGGCACGAAACACGTCAATGTCAAGATCCCGATCATCGACTGTCACATCAACCTCGTCGACTTCGGGCAGTGCTGTCACCGTTGCTGACGACGTGTGGATACGACCTTGGCTCTCCGTCACGGGCACGCGCTGTACCCGGTGCGGACCGCCTTCGAACTTCAGATTTCGCCATGCAGTCGCGCCGCTGACCATCAGCGTCACCTCGTTGAAGCCGCCCATGTCGCTCAGCGTCGTCGACATCAGTTCGACCTTCCAACCCATGTTGGCGGCGTACGCGGAGTACATCTCGAACAGATTTCGGGCGAACAGGTTGGCCTCTTCGCCGCCTTCGGCACCGCGGATCTCCATGATGACGTTCTTGCCGTCGTGGGGATCGGTGGGCAGCATCATCTCGCGCAGCTGATCAATCAGCTTCGGGAGTTCGGCGTTCACGTCGTCGATCTCGCTCTGGAGCAATTGACGTTCGTCGCCGTGGGCCTCAGGGAGCATCTCTTGCGCAGCTTCGCGATCGGCGACACGGCTCTGATGGAGGCGGAACTTCTCCATGACTGGGCCGAGGTGGTTGTACCGCTTCGACAGGATCCGCAGCTGCGAAGGGTCCGACAGGACTGCAGGGTCACTGAGTTGGTGTTCGAGTGTCTCGAATTCGTCACCGACTTGGCTCAGTCGGGCGATCATGTCGGGTTCGGCCATGGCGATTTGAGGTTAGTGCCGCCAATCGACGTTCTGCCGGGAGTGGTCAGCCGAGCGCGATGAGTTCGATCGGGTTGAGCAGCAGTTCCGCCATCTCACGCGTCACCGGGACGAGGTCACGAGTCGGAACGGCGAGCCGAACGGGCGTGCCGACTAACCGTTGCACGTCAGCCACAAACGGAATGGCGTCGAGGTCGACGCCGGACGAGAACACGACGTGCACTGCCTGGTCGTCGGCCGTGGCGCCTGCTGCCACGCACGGAATGGGATCCTTCAGGTTCGGGCGAGGCGCTGGTGGCTCGACCGACACCAGACTGGCCAGGCCGACGCGACCCGGGTCTTGTTCGGCTTCCCAGCGAAGGTATCGCTCAGCTCCGAGCCGGTTGAGCGGGTGCTGCCGTGCCGAAGCGGAACGATGGGTGATGACCGTCGCGACCACCGACGTGAGCGCTTCGGCAGTGGGCAGATCGCCATGCAGCATCTGAAAAGCCTCGCGGTCTGCAGCGCCGACGCCGACTTCAAGCCGAACACCGTCATTACGGTCGGATACTCCGTCCGTCGGCGACGCTCGCACAATCACCTCGCTGAATTCGGCAAAGAAGCCGACGGTGGGCTGATCGACGATGCGACAGATTTCCAATCCACGAACCTCGCCGGCAATGGTGCCGTGCTCGACGTTGACCACAGCACCCGAGTTGATGATCATCTCGATCAGGTCGGGGTTGTCCATCGAGGCGCTGCGGCGTTCGGGCAACGGCTCAGCAACCGTCGGCAGCAGTGTTCGATCCTCGGCGAGCCACACGTTGATCGGAAAATCAAACATCTCCGCGCGGCGTGCGACCGTGCCGCCACCGGCGTCAGCCACGACGTTGAGGGCACTGGCTCCGCGCCGGATAGCCCAGGCGAGCGATGCACCGAGGAGTCGGCTCGCATCACCATCGACAAGCACCCAAGCAGCATCTGCGTCGACAAGCGCTGACCCGCCAAGCAAGGGCACTGGTTCGGCCTCGATGGCTCGACCAACATGGTCGCTCACGAGGGCGCGCAGCTTGATACCGAGGAGCTGACCTCGACGTTGCGGGTCCATCGCAGCAGTCATGGAGCGAACGCTACCGGCACCCACGAGCCTGAACCCGCGTGTTCAGATCCAACGAAGTAGCCATGCAGATCGACGTTGCCATTGGCCCCTGACCACAAGGTTCGGCACGGTCTGGTCCGTTGTCCCACCGTCAACTCGAGAGACGTGCACCTTGAATCGGTTGTCGTTACCTGTTCGTCAGATGTGCGTAACGTTGCATCGTGCCAAGTCGATGACCAGGGAGAACGCAAAACGCCGCCCCGTAGGACGGCGTTTCGTTCTCTCGATCTTGTCGATCGACCCTCTGCACGTTGGCAGAGGCGATGTGTCACTCCTCGACGTTGGAGGGAGCACCCTTGCGCTCGCCGTAGCGCTTGTTGAAGCGCTCCACGCGGCCACCGGAGTCGACCAGCTTCTGCTTGCCGGTAAAGAAGGGGTGGCACTCGTTGCAGAGCTCGAGGCTCAGCTCGTCGGCGCCAGTCGACTTCGTCGTGAAGACGTTCCCGCAGGAGCACTTCACTGTGGTGTCGGTGTAATGGGGATGAATGTCAGTCTGCATCGTTGTGTCCTTTGTTGATCTTCTGGTGCCGGCTGAAGAGCCTTCGTCGGCGACAGATCGGGTGGCGGGAGTGTAACCACGCGCGATTCCGTTTTGTTTCAGCGCCGGAGGCGCAGGAATCACATGCCTGGTTGTTTACCAATTTCGTTGAGGAACTCGGCGTTGGTCCGGAACGTCTTGAGACGGTCGATCAGCAGCTCAAGGCCAGGAGCCCCGCTACCACCGTCCGCGAGACCACTCAGGACTCGGCGAAGCTTCCACACCATTTGGAGCTGCTTGCGATCGAAGAGGAGCTCTTCGTGGCGGGTCGACGATGCATCGACGTCGATGGCCGGGTAGATGCGCCGCTCGGCGATCTTGCGGTCGAGACGGAGCTCCATGTTGCCGGTGCCCTTGAACTCTTCGAAAATCGCTTCGTCCATGCGGCTGTTCGTGTCGACCAACGCCGTGGCGAGGATGGTGAGCGAGCCACCTTCTTCGATGTTGCGGGCCGAACCGAAAAACTTTTTCGGCGGGTACAACGCTCCGGCGTCGATACCGCCGGACAGGATCTTGCCGCTCGACGGAGCGGCCAAGTTGTACGCACGGCTGAGACGAGTAATGCCATCGAGAATAATCACGACGTCTTCACCCTGCTCGACCAGGCGACGCGCCTTGGCAATCGCCATCTCGGCGACGTGGGCGTGCTCGTCGCTCGGGCGATCGAATGTCGACGAAATAACTTCGCCGTTCACGCTGCGCTTCATGTCGGTCACTTCTTCGGGGCGCTCGTCGATGAGCAGCACGATCAGCTTGCACTCGGGGTTGTTGAGCTCGATCGACTGGGCAATCGTCTTCATCACCGTGGTCTTGCCGGCCTTCGGAGGCGACACGATAATGCCACGCTGGCCCTTGCCGATCGGCGACAGCAGGTCGATGATGCGTGCTGTCATGTTCGCCGGGTCTGCCGGGTTCTCGAGCCGCAATTGCGAGTCAGGAAACAGTGCAGTGAGATCTTCGAAACGAGGGCGTTTCTTCGCTGCTTCGGGGTCTCGACCGTTGACGGTCGTGACCTCAATCAACTGCGGGTTTTTCTCGTTCCGCTGAGCGGCACGCATCGTGCCGACGACGAGGTCGCCACGTCGCAGACCGAACTGCATCGCCACCTTGACGGTGATGTAGGCATCCTGCTTACTCGGGAGATACCCGTTGAGACGGAGAAAGCCGTATCCCTGGTCGTGCATGTCCAGGTAACCGGTGACATCGGTCGATTCGTTGCCCTCAAGCTGACCATCGGAATCGGTTTCGACGAAGTCGACATCGTCGCCCTGAGGGCCATCGAAGCCCCGGTTGGCGCCGCCCTTGCGACGGCGACGGCGGCGCTTGTTGTTGCCTTCGCCTCCATCGTCGTTGCGGTTCTGGGCGCCCTGGTTGCGATTGCCTTGCTGGCCCCCGCCTTGGCCCCCACCGCCCTGACTGGCGCCGCCCTGGCCTGCGCCCTGGTTGCGGTTGCGGTTGACGCCCTCACCGTTACGGCTTTCGCCGTCCGCGCGGTTGCCCTCGTTGCTCCGGTTGCGGTTGCGTTCGCCGGCTTCGCCGTTATTGCGATTTCGGTTGCGGTCATTGTTCGATTTGTCATCACCGGACGTGGCCTCGGCGGCAACTTCACTGGTCGTCGTGTTGACGCCATCAGCAAGCAGCTCAAGTTCCCAGTCAGCGAGCGGATCACCGTCAGGGCCGACCACGACGCCGTCGCCAGCGCCGCCAGACGTATCGTTTTGCTTCGAGGTAGATCGCGAAGCGGACGGCTTCGAACCGAAACCCCGTTCAGACGACTGCCGCGCTTGGGCGGGTTCGCTGTCGAGAGCAAGTTCGCGCTGCCCTGCGGCCTTGGGCGCGGGGGCCGGCACGCTGGACGGGCCGGTGGTCTCCAGAATCTTGTCGATGATCTCTGACTTCTTCAGACGGGCGGGAGCCTTGACGCCGAGCGCCTTGGCCATTTCCAGAAGGGTGTCTTTGTCCTTGGATTCCAGGACGGACTGTTCGAGTGCCGCAGCGGCCACGTTGTTCCTCTCCCTCCGCGCCCGATTCGGGCAATACGGAAAGTGATCGTGCCAGAGGACTGAGGGGTCAGAACACGCCCGACGGAGTTCCCCTGAACGGAATTCGCACACGACCGAAAGCTCGGGGTGCGACTCGGCGAACCGAGTAACCACACGTTAGCCCGCTTCTGATTGGGAATGCAACGCGTGTCGTTTGCCAACTGATTACCCGACCGATCGCTGAAGTTGCGGCTTCCACCTCCGGTCAGTGCCGAGCGTGGCAGCTCGTCGGTGCCGAACTCAGCGTGCGGTGAGTTCCTCAACCAGCGCTTGCACGGTGGCGAGGTCGTTGGCAACGGTCTGGGTCCGTTCTTCTCGGTCCAAGAGGTCAACAAGGTGCGCCGGGAGCGCTGGGCGAGTGCCGATGGCCTGCTCGACTGCGTCGGGGAACTTTGCTGGGTGAGCGGTCGCCAAGGTGATGACGGGACCTCCCCCATCGTTCGCTGAGAGCATTCGCGCGGCTGCTGTGGCTGTGGCCGTGTGGGGCTCGACGACGTAGCCACCCGTGACGTCATAGATCCGCTTCATTTCGGCCAGGGTGTGCTCATCATCGAAAGCAGCTGCCCGGATCGACCCGGTGATGAACTCGGCGCGTTGGTCGGCCTCGATTGCGAGGTTGCCCGTCGTCCGGAAGCGCTGCATCTGCTCGGCGGTCATCCCACCGTCACGGCCGTTCATCTCGAACAGCAGACGCTCGAAGTTTGACGACACCTGGATGTCCATCGACGGACTCAACGACGGGATCACGGCACGCGCACTCATGTCGTTGTCGTTGATGAATCGAGTCAAAATGTCATTGGTATTCGACGAGATGATGAAGTCGCGGATCGGCGCACCCATCTTGCGGGCGATCCAACCAGCGAGCACATTGCCGAAGTTGCCAGTGGGCACGCTGAACGTGACCGGTTCGTCAAACATCTCGGATGCCGTGACGTAGTAGACCGTCTGCGCCATCACCCGTGCCCAGTTGATTGAGTTCACGGCCGAGAGCTGGTTGCGTTGGCGGAATTCGACGTCGTTGAACATCGCCTTGACCATGTCTTGACAGTCGTCGAACGTTCCCTCGACGGCGACGGCATGGACGTTTGGAGCGTCGACGGTCGTCATCTGCTTGCGCTGCACGTCGCTCGTTCGCCCAAGGGGGTACAGGATGACGATGTCGATGTTCTCGCAGCCAAGCACGCCGTCGATCGCTGCCGAACCAGTGTCGCCTGAGGTGGCGCCAACGATGGTGACACGTTCGCCACGTTGGGCGAGCACATGATCAAACAACCGGCCGACGAGTTGCAGTGCGACGTCTTTGAACGCAAGCGTCGGGCCGTGGAACAGCTCTTGCACCCACTGGTTGTGGTCGATCTGGACGAGCGGCACGACAGCTGGGTGCCGGAATGTCGAGTACGCCTGTGTGGCGAGATGAGTGAGCGTCAGTTCGTCGATATCCGGTTCAACGAAGGGCAGCATGACCTCGACGGCGCGCTCGACATAGGTCCGAGCGGTCGACGGCTGGGTGAGCGTCGGCCACTCCTCGGGCATGTAGAGGCCACCATCGGTGGCGAGCCCGGCCAGCAGGACATCGCTGAAACCCAGGACGGGGGCATCACCGCGGGTGGAGACGTATTTCATGTTGCTCAGTCTCCAATGACGCGCAGCAGGCCGCCGACCTTGAGCACGACGTCAAGTTCGTTGAGTTCGCGGACCGTGGCTTGGACGTCTTTCTCAAGGGCCGAGTGCGTGATGAACACGAGGCGGGCATCAGGCCCATTCCCCTCTTGCTCGGCGGCACGGATCGAGACGCCGTGCTTCGCGAACACGCCGGTGACCGAATGGAGCACACCTGGCTGATCTGCGACGTCGAGCCCAAGCAAGTACTCCGCAGAGGTCTCGTCGATCGGCTTGATCGTTGCCTTGCCCAGCTCGCCAAGCGAGCCGTGCGTGCCTGCACGCAGGTTGATGGCCGCATCGACGACATCACCGAACACGGCACTCGCCGTCGGCGCCCCACCGGCACCGCGGCCGTAGAACATCAACGAGCCGACAAAGTCGCCCTCGACGAAAACCGCATTGAAGCTGTCGCGCACCGAGGCCAGCGGGTGTTGAACCGGCACCATCGTCGGGTGCACGCGGACGCTGATCTCTTCGGTTGCGGCATCCCGCTCGACGATGCCCAGCAGTTTGACGACGTAGCCGAGTCGGCGTGCGATCGCGATCTCCGAGGAAGTGATCTCACTGATGCCCTGGTGGTAGACGTCGCCAGCCACGACCTTCTTGCCGAAGGCCACCGTTGCGATGATCGCAGCTTTGGCTCCTGCGTCGTAACCCTCGACATCAGCAGTGGGGTCGCGTTCGGCGTAGCCGAGACTCTGCGCATCTTTCAGCGCTGCTCCATAGTCGGCCTCGCCACCGGCGTCGACCGCGTCGGTCATCTTGGTGAGGATGTAGTTCGTGGTTCCGTTGATGATGCCGAGCACACGGGTGATCGGCTCGCCGTGCAAGCTTTCGCGCAACGCACGCATGATCGGGATGCCACCGGCAACCGCAGCCTCAAAGAGGAGGTCGCGATCGGCAGCGTCGGCTGCGGCATACAACTCGGCACCGACGTTGGCGAGGAGTTCCTTGTTGGCTGTGACGACAGGTTTACCGTGTGCCAGTGCAGCCAGAATCAGTTCGCGCGCTGGCTCGATGCCACCGATCGACTCGACGATGATGTCAATGTCGGGGTCGGTGACGACGTCCATGGCATCGCGGGTCAGTACACCCTCGGCGAGTTCGACATCGCGAGGCGCCGACATGTTTCGGACTGCAACACGGGTGACGGTCAGATCGATCCCTGTTCGAGCAAGCACGGCGGCGCGCTGCACCTCCACGAGTTCTACGAATGCGGCGCCCACGTTGCCGCAGCCGAGCACACCAATCTTGAGAGACGTTACGTCGCTGGTCACGCGGCCGAGGCTACTGGCTGCACACCATCGGTTCTCAGGACGTTGCCCGACAGGTACCGTCGACCAGATGACGACGACCGATCATCCATTGGTCACCGCGAGCCGACAATTTCGAGCCGTGGCCGCAATGGTCAGGGACGACCAGTGGGACTTGCCGACGCCATGCCCCGACTGGAACGTCACCGAAGTACTCGGCCATGTGATCGCCGGCAGCCAGATGTCTGCCGCGATCGCCGCTGGTGCCGGCCGGGCCGAGGCAATTGATCTGCTGTCGACGCAATTCATCAGCGGCGACCCGCTTGCTGCACTCGATGTCGCTCTGGCGCTGCAAGAGGCCGCTCTCGTGGATTCTGCAGTCGACGACCGGGTCTGCCAACATCCCGCTGGCGACATGCCCGGCGCTCAGCTCCGCAGCTTCCGCATGAGCGACCTGTTGGTCCACCAATGGGACCTTGCCCGAGCAATAGGTGTAAACGACACGCTCAATTCGGACGTCGTACAGATCGTCTGGGATGACATCTCGCCGATGGCTCCGGTGATCGCTCAACTCGGCGTGTTCGGCAACGGTCCGAGCGGAACGGTCTCGGACCACGCTCCGTTGCACGAACGCCTCCTCGACCTCATGGGGCGCCGTCCGTAAAGAGTTGCGTTTGGGGTCAGGCCCCTTTCGCAACTGTTGGGAAAAGGGGCCTGACCTCAACGTGATGATTTAGACCGTGCGGCCGAGGAACGCTGCGAGCTGATCGGCGTTGCAGGCCCCGTCGGGGCACTCCTGCTCGACGCCGAACGGTGCAGCACCATCTTCACCGCGGAACCCTGGCTGGATCATTTGGCGGCCGGATTCGAGCAGCTGCGCGGCGAGCTCGGGGGCGAGGTCAGTGGACTGACCGGTTGCCTTGGCGAGGTCCCAGCCGTGCGTGAACGTGTCGGTCATAGCGAGGCCCAGCACGGCGCGACCTGGCATTTCACCGAAGGGCATCTTGACCATGCCATCGAGTGCGCCGTCGGCCTCGAAGCAATCGACTGCTGCCTGTGTGGCTGCGTCGTATGCGGCGAGGAAGTCGCCAGCGGAGTAATCGACTTCTTCGCTGCTCGGCCGCTGACCGGTCATGCCGGCAACGAAGAACCCCTGTCCGGCGATGATGTGGTTGATGATGCCAGCGACGTCCCACGACGCGCAGGGTGAGGTGTTCTGCATCTGATCGGCGGTGATGTTGGCGAGGACGCTGCGGGTGCTGGCGTTGACCATCTTGAGAGGTTGTGTACTCATGATGAGCAACCTAGTTCGGGCGGAGAGAGTTGCGAAAGGGGCCTGACCCCATACGTAACTATCGGCGGACAAGGTCGTGGTACTTCGCAAGGTTTTCGACGACGTCGTTGAAGCGTCAGCCAAGGTCGGTGCGGAGGAGGTCGTCGTACGTCTCGCGACGGACGACGAGGCGAGCGTTACCGTCTGCTGCAAAGACGACCGGCGGCCGTGTGATCTTGTTGTAGTTCGAACCCATTGAATGCCCATACGCGCCCGTAACCGGCGTGGCCAAGAGGTCACCGACAGCGATGTCGGCAGGGAGCTTCGCCTCGAAGGAGAGAACGTCGCCTGATTCGCAGTGCTTGCCCACAAGCCGAGCGGTGAGGTCGCGCGGAGCCGACGCAGCTCGGGGCAAGAACGACTCGTAGCCAGAGCCGTAGAGCACGGGGCGGGGGTTGTCGCTCATCCCGCCGTCTACCGACACGAAGGTACGGACGCCAGGGATGCGTTTGACCGTGCCGACGGTGTAAACGGTCATCGCAGCCGAGGCGACTATCGCTCGGCCAGGCTCAACGCTGACCTTCGAGCGGACACCGAGTGCGTCGCAGGCGTCGAGCAGCACGTTGCCCCATTGGGCGATGTTTGGTGCTTCTTCACCTTCGACGTAGGCAACACCGAGGCCGCCACCGAGCACCAGTTCAGGCAGGTCAAGCGGCACGGCGAAGTCGGCCATCACCTCTGCTGCCTTGGCGAACGACGACGCCTCGAACACGTTCGAGCCGATGTGGCAATGCACCCCGACCAGATCGACCGAATCGGAACGGCGGGCCCGATCGACCGCTTTGATCGCGTCACCGTTGCGAAGGTTGAAACCAAACTTGGAGTCGTCTTGGCCAGTGGCGATGAACTCGTGCGTGTGCGCCGACACTCCCGGAGTGATCCGCAGAACCACCTTGGGTGCGCCGCCATTGGCATGGCGGAGCCCGTGAGCCCACAGCGCATCGAGGCGGTCCAGTTCGTCGAAGCTGTCAACGATGACGTGGCGCACGCCAGCCGTGATTGCCTCGCGCAATTCGGTGACGGACTTGTTGTTCCCGTGCAGAGTGCACGCGTTCGCGGGAACACCAGCGGCGAGTGCCACCGCGAGTTCACCGCCAGAAGCGACGTCGAGGAGCAACCCCTCGTCGTAGGCGAGCTTGGCCATCGCCTTGCAGAGAAACGCCTTTGTTGCATAGACAACCTTTTGGTGTCCGAAGGCCGCGACGGCTTCCTGGCAGCGAGCGCGCAGGTGCGCCTCGTCGTAGAGGAACACCGGTGTGCCGAACTCAGCAGCGATCTCGTCGACGCGGCAACCTCCGACGCTGAGCGATCCGTCGGCCTCGACGCGTGCGTTGTCAGAGAGCAAGTGCAGTGGCAGCGCAGACATCGTCACATCTCCTGCGGAGCAATCATGCCGAGCAGGCCGAGGCTGTGTTCGAGCACGCGGGCCGTCAGGTCGGCGAGCGCGAGACGGCTCGTGCGCATCGGCTCGTCAGACTTCAAAATCGGGCACTCCTGGTAAAACGACGAGAAGTCGGAGGCCAGCTCATACACGTAGGTGCACAGCTTATGCGGACTGTAGGAATCGAGCGTGTTGTCGATCGCTGACGGGTAGCCCATGATCCGCATCGCCAAGGCCTTCTCGGCTGTGTGCCCGAGCACGATCGGCGCTTCTCGCACCGTCGACCGCTCGATGGCCGCACGCCTGAAGATTGAACAGATTCGGGCGTGCGCGTATTGCAGATATGGGCCAGTGTTGCCTTCGAATGCGAGCATCCTGTCCCAGTCGAAGACGTAGTCCTTGATGCGATCGGTCGACAGGTCAGCGTACTTGAGCGCACCAATCCCAACGGCTTGCGCGACGACGCCACGATCTTGCGCTGACATATCCGGATTCTTCTCTGCGATTGAGGCGTCGGCGCGTTCGACGGCTTCGTCCAACAGGTCGACGAGCTTCACCGAGTCGCCGGCGCGACTTCTCATCATCTTGCCGTCCGCTCCGAGCACGCTGCCGAAGTTCACATGCACCGCTTGGGTCGGCTCCGTCAGCCAGCCAGCCATACGACAAACTTCGAACACCATCTGCAAATGGTGCGCCTGAGGTGTTCCAATCACGTAGAGCATGAGGTCAGCCCCAAGCCGCTCAACTCGGTCGACCACGCATGCGAGATCGCTCGTCGCGTACATGAAGGCACCGGTCTGGCTCTTCGTGATCATCGGCAACGGATCGCCATCCCGGTTCTTGAATCCCGGAGCGAACACCACCATTGCCCCGTCGGACTCACTCACCAGGCCTTGCTCTTCGAGCCGTTGGTGAACTCCCGTCATCAGCGATTGATACTGGCTCTCACCTGCCAGGTCGTCGTCCGTCAGCAGCACGCCGAGCTTCGTGTACACGCGGTTGAAATAGGCGTTTGACATCTCGACCAGACGGTGCCAGAGCACCAGCGTGTCCTCGTCACTATTTTGCAACAACACAACGCGCGCACGAGCACGTTCTTGGAATGGTTCAGAGTCCTTGAACTTGGCGTTCGCTTCCTTGTAGAAGCCATCAAGGTCGCCCTGCGACAGTCCTTCGGACGCCACATCTTCGCCGAGATCAAGAAGGTGCTCGATGAGCATGCCGAACGGCCGCCCCCAGTCACCGATGTGATTCTCCCTCGAAACGGTATGCCCGAGGAACTCCATCATTCGCACGAGCGAGTCGCCGATCACGGTGCTGCGCAGGTGGCCGACGTGCATTTCTTTCGCCACGTTGGGCGCGGAGTAGTCGACCACGACGCGCTTCGTACCAGCAGCTCGCGCCACGCCCAACCGATCGTCGGCGACCACTTCGGCGAGCTGCGCTTCAAGGAATGCGGCAGCAAAGGTGACGTTGATGAAACCCGGGCCGGCGACTTCGAGTTCGGATGCGACGTCACCAAGCACGCCCGAATCAACAATCCGCTGGGCGAGCTCACGGGGGTTCGATCCGACCCGCTGAGCCAGCGAAAGGGCGCCATTGATCTGCGCATCGGCACGATCGGACGGGCGCACCGTCGGGTCGGACGGTTCGCCACCGTTGAGTTCGGCGAAGATCGGCGCCAGCAGCGCCGAGAGTGTTGCGAGGGGATCTGACATGCGCCGAACAGTCTGCCCGATGCAGCCACTTCTCACCCCGGTCGATTCGGCACTGACATTCATTCATCGCTCCATGCCGACGATCGGCTCATGTCAGTAAAGACATCGACCGAGTGAGCTGATCAGGCGTTATCGTGTGCCACCTGCCCTCGTAGCTCAGGGGATAGAGCACTGGTTTCCGGAACCAGGTGTCGTAGGTTCGAATCCTACCGAGGGCGCATTTTCGATGACGTGGTTCCAACGATGGAAGCCACGTCATCGTCGTTTTCCGCCCCGACCGCCGCAGTGAGTCGTGAGTGTCACACCGAGGTCTGCTTGGTGTGACAGACCTCGGTGTGACACTGGGATCGCCGCAGGGTGACGCAACTCAGAGTGATTCGAGGGCTTCAATCGTTGCGCGCTTGGTGTAGGCCAGCAACTCGGTGCGTGACATCGCAGCACCGGCTTCCATCCAGGCTTCGCCGCTGCGGTGCAGCGCAATCTCGCCGATGCAGGCTTGGCGCCGGCTCATCGATGACGTCATCTTCCGGCGGTCATTGCGCAGGTTCCCGAGAATCACCGCGGCCGGTTCGAGACGGCGCATCTCGGCGAGGTTGATCCCAACCGCTTCGAGTACGACGAACTCGTTACCGATGTTGCGGCTGGCATTCCAATACTCGAGCGCGTCGAGCGCCCCGCGCAGCCCGGACCACCCAGGCGCGTGCACCTGAGCGGTAAGGATGTAGCCGGTCAGATTCGGGATGTCGTCTCGTCGAGCCACCTCGAGGGCATCCCCCATTTTGGCGAGGTACGTGTCGACATCGCCACGTCCATAAGCGCACAACGCACTGTTGAAGTGCACGTCTCCCTGCGCCACGGAGTTGCCCGATTCCTCGGCAATTTGGGCGTATTTCGCGAACCGTGCCGCTGCTTCGTCGTGGTGAACTTGGCGGGCGTACATCTGGAACGCCGTGATCGACGACGACCGTATGACAGCTTCAACCGATCGCGGCGACTCGTCGGAGAAGTCGACCGCAGCCTGATCGGCAGCCTCGGCAGCACGCCCGAGATACAACAGCTCGACCGCCGCGTAGTGACGACACCATCCGCGGTCAGACGGTGTGCCCCGCGCAGCGAGGCCCCGTTGGAGTTCCTCGAGCGCCGCCTCATGATCGCCAGCGAGAAACAGCTGGAAGCCCACATGAAGGTGTGCCGGAGTACCAGGGACCGCGCCGATCGTCGTTCCACGTGAGATCGCCCGCTTCGCCCAGATTGCCGCCTCAGCCTCGAGCGACCAGCGACAATAGAAGTGGACATCACGGAGCAACCGATCAACATCGTCGACACGCGTGGTGTCGATCGCCCAGTTCACCGCAGCCCGGATGTTTGCCCAATCCTGTCGGAACCTTCGCGCCCCTTCGGCCCAGTCGTTGCTCAGCGCAAAAGCATTCGCTGCAGCGACGACTTCGATCATGTGATCGAGATGTTGGTTCCGGACGGCCGCTCGCTCGTTCCGCCGTGCCAGCTGGCGGTCACCGAAGTGTCGCAGCGTCTCCAGCAGGTCGTAACGCCGACCGGCAGCCTCCGGCGCATTGTTCGGGGCGGTGTCGCCTCTGCTGGCACCAGCGCTACTGCCCTCGTCGCTGCAAGCGCGCGCCACTGCCGAGACGACGTTGACCATCGACTTGTCGACGAGGGCCCCCAGCACGACACGCACATCGACGCCGCGATCTCGGGGGTCCAGCATCGCCATCGCGGCCTGCTCGTCGAATCCACCCTGAAAAACTGACAACCGATCAAACAATCGACGCTCGACCGGTTGCAGCAACTCATAGGACCAACTGACGGTCGCATACAGCGAATTGTTTCGACCGGAAACCGACGGATCACGAAGCATGCGGAATCGCTCGTCCAGCCGACTGGCAATGTCTTCAGCAGTCATGGTCCCGAGGCGAGCAGCGGCGAGTTCGAGTGCCAACGGCAAACCGTCGAGCGCATTGCAGATCGTCGAGATAGCGGACGCGTGGGCCAACGGGTCGAAGGAACCATCCGCCTCGACAGCGCGTCGGGCAAAGAGCTCGTAGGCACCCGTTCCGGCGTTGAGCGTTTCGATTGCGATAACCCGCTCTGCTTCCATTCGCAAAGGCTCACGACTCGTGGCCAGCACCGCAAGGTCGGTGCAGTCACTCAGAAGGCGATGCAGAAGACCTGTCATCGCACCGGCGATCTGCTCGCAGTTGTCGATCACCAGCAGCCCCCGCAACCCGCGTAAGCCGGTGACGACCGACTCGTACGGCGTTGCGTCATCGTTCTGGAACATCCCGATGGCGTCGGTAATCGCGACCGGAATTGACGCCTCGTCTGCCACAGCGGCCATCTCGACAAACCAGCAGCCGTCAGAGAACCGATCCGGGTCGTTCACAATCGCGCGGGCCACCTCGATCGACACGCTGGTCTTGCCAACGCCACCCATGCCGGTGAGCGTGACGACACGCCCTGGATCGAGTTGTTCGACGATCTGACTGACGATTTCCTGCCGCCCGACGAGCGATCCACCCGAAACTGGCAACTCCCCACTGGTGAGTTCGCCAGACCGCATGGCGTCAATGGACGTGCGCTGTCCACTTCCGATCTCGCTCATCGACCGACATTACCGGCCGCGCTGCCTCCCCGATGGGATCACCCACATCTGGATCCGCAATCCGCAATCCGCAATCCGCAATCCGCAATCCGCAATCAGGGTTCTTCGCCCTCTTGCGATGGCGACAGCTCAGGGGTCGCACCCATCTCGATCTGAACGAGTAACGCATCGAGCAAGCTGCTCGCACCGAAGCGGAACGTGGCAGGCACTGCCCAGTCGTCACCCAACACCTCGGCCGCGAGGTCGAGGTAGGCCATGGCGTCGTCGTATGTCTTGACCCCGCCCGACGGCTTGATCCCGACGGTACGGTCGGAAACGGCAATGACTTCGAGCATCACGCGGGCCGCATCGAGGGTGGCTCCACCTTGCGCCTTGCCGGTTGATGTCTTGACGAAATCGGCCCCGAGGCCGATGGCCAGTTCGGCCGCTGATCGGACCATGCCCGCATCGAGCAACTCGCTGGTTTCGAGGATTACCTTGAGGATGCCGGGTGGTGCAACGAGGTCGCCAACCGCTTCGATCATGGCAGCGGTCGGCTTGACGTCGCCGTTGCGGAACATCTTGTAGGGCAATACAACATCGATCTCGGTGGCTCCGTCCGACAGTGCAGTCAGCGTCTCTTCAAGCACCTTGCCGACCTGCTGGTTGCCCTGCGGGAAGTTGACGACCGTCGCGATGCCCACGCCGGAATCAGCGAGCAGTTCGACGCACCGCGGCACATGTTCGGGCCAGACACATACTGCTGCGACCTGGTGCTCGGCGGCACGCTCGCAGAGTCGGTCGATTCCAGCAGCGGAATGATCATCAGCAAGATCGGTCAGGTCGAGCAGCGAGATCGCCGCCAGCGCACGGTCAGAAGTTGAACGGTTCGCGGGCATTGCACGATGTTACGGCTGATCGGCGGTGACACCGATTGCCTACACTTCGCGCCCACGGCGACAAAAGGCCCCAAGAGAAGTACCGAGCACCCGCACGCCATGAATCCGACCCTGCCACCCTCCCCACCCTCCACACCCTCCACGCTTCCCCCACGCACCCGCCGCGCGACGATCGAAGATGTAGCGGCAGGAGCGAGCGTGTCGGTCGCCACGGTCAGCCGTGCACTCCGCGGGCTCCCGAATGTCGCTGCATCGACCCGCGCCCGAGTCGTCGCTGTTGCCGCAGCACTCGACTACACCGCCGACCCCGCCGCCTCACGGCTTGCCGCCGGCCAGACCCGCACGATCACCGCGGTCATCCCGCATCTGAACAGTTGGTACTTCTCGAACATCGTCGCCGGCGTCGAGGCGATCTGCGCCGAAGCGGGCTACGACCTCCTCGTGCTCGGCGTCGGTTCCTTGAACGACCTTTCCCGGTTACTCAGTGAGGCGTACCACCTTGAGCGACGCACCGACGGCCTCGTGCTCGTCGACGTCCGGGTGACCGACGAAGAGGCGCAGTCGATCAGCGCCCGCGGCGTGTCGATCGCGACGATCGGCATCGATGTGCTCGACCACCCCTCGGTGCGGATTGACGACGAACTCGTCGGACGAACCGCAGCTAATCTCTTCGTCTCGCTCGGGCACGAACGTTTCGGTGTCATCGGGGGAATGCGCTACAACCCAATGCAGTTCGAAGTGCCCCAGGCCCGGCAACGCGGATTCGCCGACGGACTCCGTGCTGCCGGCTTGACCGTCGACAGCGACATGCTCGAGGGCGGCAACTTCACAATCGAGGGCGGCCAGGAAGCAATGAGTTTGTTGCTCGATCATCCGGATCCACCCAGCGCGGTGTTCGCGATGTCCGACGAGATCGCTTTCGGCGCCATCATGGAGCTCGGCAACCGTGGCCTCGTTCCGGGTCGCGACGTCTCGGTGATCGGTGTCGACGACCACGAGTTCTCCCGGGTCGTTGGGCTCACGACGATCCGACAGACCGTTGCAGATCACGGCGCCACGGCGGCCCGCCTCCTGCTGAACACCATGCATCCGAACACCATGCATCCGAACACCATGCATCCGAACACCATGCATGCAGCGGCGATGAGCGAAACCACAACCCAGCGCGTCGTCGCTCCGACCGAGTTGATCCAGCGCTCGACGACCGGCCCTCCGCAGTCCTGATCACGCCATTTTCGGTCGTCCTGCGCGCGACTTTCGGACATCGCAGGTCGACCCAGAAACGAGGCTCTGACCAGTCGCTTGCCGGGCGCACTTGACGTATCCGCGCCGGTATGTAAGCGTTTACATGTCGTGGATGTTTCCACGACGTTTTACATACCTTCAGGGGGAGGCCCTATGAACAAGCGCTGGATCAAGCTGGCAGCTGTCCCGATTGCATTTTCGTTCGTTGCCGCAGCATGCGGTTCCGACGACGATGGAGCGAGCAGCGAAGCAACAACCGCACCTGCCGAACAGACCGAAAGCACCGAGGCTCCGGCTGTCGAAGGCAAGACCGAAATCACGGTCACCGGACCCGAGCGCGACGAGAGCGAAGCTGGATCCATCCAGGCCGCACTTGACGTGTGGGGCGACGCCAACGGCGTTGCAGTCACCTACATCGGCGACGCCGACTGGGAAGCCAACGTCAACACGCAGGTCGAAGGTGGCAACCCGCCGGACATCTCGTTCTTCCCGCAGCCCGGAAAGCTCGCAGGCTTCGCCCGCGATGGTGTGCTGAAGCCGTTGAACGACGATGCTGCAGCCGCCACCGCCGCCAACTGGAGTGACGCCTGGAACATCTTCGGCAATGTCGACGGTGTCCAGTACGGCGTGCCCGGCTCGGCCAACCTTAAGTCCCTCGTCTGGTACCAGCCGCAGGCATTTGCCGACGCTGGCTACGAGATCCCGACCACCTTCGACGAGTTCACCACACTGGTTGACACGATCACTGCCGCAGGTGGCGCCAAGGCTCTTTGCGTCGGCATCGAGTCCGGCCAGGCCACTGGCTGGACCTACACCGACTGGGTCGAAGACATGGTTCTTCGTCAGCACGGTCCTGACGTGTACGACCAGTGGGTCCTCCACGAGATTCCGTTCAACGATGCACGCATCGTCGAGTCCATGGACACCGTTCTCGGCATCTTCGCCGAAGAAAATGTCTTCGCGAGCAGCGGCACCATCGCCGCTACGGCATTCCAGGACAACGGTCAGCCGTTGGTCGATGGCGACTGCTTCATGCACCGCCAGGCGTCGTTCTACTCGGCATTCATCCCGGAGGGCACCCCCTTCGCAGATGGATCGCCCACAGCTGTCGACGTCTTCTACTTCCCGGACATCAACGGCGACGCGCCGGTGCTCGGTGCAGGCATCTTGGGAGCCGCATTCAATGAGGATCCCAACGTGCACGCACTGCTCGCCTACATCTCCACGCCGGAGTACGCCGAGACCCGTCAGGCCAAGCAGCATGAGCTCAAGGGTGGCGGCGCCGCCCTGTCCGGCTTCCTGTCGGCAGCAATCGGTCAGGACCTCAGCGTCTATCAGCCGCTCGAGCAGTCGTTCCTTGACATCTTGGCCAACGCCGACATCGTCCGCTTCGACGCCTCTGACCTGATGCCCGCCGAAGTCGGCGCTGGCACCTTCTGGACAGAAGGCACCTCGGCGGTGAACGGTGACAAGACAGCACAGGAAGCGGCCGACGCCATCGAAGCGTCGTGGCCGTCCTGATCAGCAATTGCTGAACCACTGAACAGCACATCATCATGATGTGAGACCATGTGCGGGGCGCTGACAGCGATGTCAGCGCCCCGTTCTGGTTACTGGGAAAGAACACACGCGGCGTCGCTGGGCAGGCAGCGCCAGATCGAGGGGAACTGAGTGACAACGCTCGAAGCAACCGACGCCGAGACCGACGAACCGGTCGGCGGGCGCCACGCCACCGTCAACGACCCGGATGCCGCCAGTCCGGCGAAGAAACTCGCCTCCCAGATCGCGTTCGGACTCGTTGGTCTCGCGCTGCTCTATGGCTTCATATTCACGCCGAAGGTGCGGAGCACCGTCATCCTCGCGGTCGCTGCCGTGGCAATCACCGGTGGCGTGTGGATCGGTGCCAACCTGCTCTTCGATCAAGCGACCAAGCGCTGGGCTGCATTCAACGCGGCCCGTTTCGGTCTCGCTGCAATCGCCGTCACCGGGATCATCTCTGGTAACCGCCTCACCAACGACGGCGGTGACGGAGGATTTTTCGCCAACCTGGTCAACTGGATCTGGCTGCCGCTCCTGATCGGCGCCATCGTCGCGGCCGTCGGCTTCGCACTCAGCGGGCTCACCAACAACACGCACCGAATCAGTCTTGGCGCCGTCGGCTTCGGTGCCGCCGGCGCGATTATCGGAGCCCTACTGCAAGCGTCGGTGCGCCCCGACATCGACATCATCGCCACACTCGGGTGGACAGTCGGCGTCGCCGCGCTCAGCGCTGCGACCTCATCCGCGAGGAAACGCCCTCCGATCAGGGGCGCCATGGTTGGCGCCGCTTTCGGCTGGGCAATTGGCGCATTCGGTGTTCCCGATCTCGGCGCCGGCAGCAGCGGTTGGGCAATCTTCGTCACCGCCGTCCCCGCCGCGATCATCGGCGCCCGCATCGGCATGGCCCCGGCCGCCGACCACGCGGCGCGCACCGAAGTCGACAAGCGGTCGCGGCCTTTCATCTTCATTGGCCCCGCAATCATGTTCTTGATGATGATGCTCGTCATCCCAGCAATCCGCACGTTGTACCTGTCGCTCTTTGGTCGCGACAGTGAAGACTTCGTGTGGTTCGAGAACTACGTCGAAACCTTCACCGACTCCACATCCCTGGACCTCTCGGGGTTCTGGGACGCCTTTTTCAACTGGCCGATGCGTATCGGCCTCGTCATGGTCGTCATCTTTGTCGTCGTCGGCAAGAAGATGAAGACACGCACCGGCAAATGGGTCGAGTTGGGCAGCCCGAGCATGGGGCCGCTCGTCTTGGGCGTTGTCTTCTTGGCCTTCGCCTTCTTCACGACGACCAGGGGCACGATCATCAACAACCTGTGGTGGGTTGTTGTTGTCACCTTGGTGTCCACCGCGCTCGGTCTTGCCGTCGCCGTGCTGGCCGATGGTGCCCAGTTCGAAAAAGCGGCCAAATCCTTGATCTTTATGCCGATGGCGATTTCGCTCGTTGGCGCCTCGGTCATCTGGCGCTTCATGTACGTCGCTCGCGACTCGTCGAAAGAGCAGACGGGCGTACTCAACGCTCTCTGGGTGGGGCTTGGCCGCCTCAGTACCGGACAGGGCGTGGCTGCAACGCTGCTCGTCTTCGTACTTGCGCTCAGCGCTTTTGCCATGGTCCTCAACGCCATCGGTAAGAAGCGGTGGACCAGGGCACTGGCCACGATCGTCATCGCACCGTTGGCGCTGTGGACTGCGGCTTGGGGGTGGGCACAACTCGGTGGCGATGCGCAACGCATCATCATGGGCACCTTCCTGACCGCTTGTTTCGCCGGTCTGGCCGCTGCTGCCTCCACGGCCATTGGCCGAAAAGAGTACGGCACGGCTGTCGTGCCCGGTGTCGCCGGTCTGCTGCTCGGCTGGTTTCTCATCCGCTACTGGGCAATCGTCGGTGGCGGTGTCGGTGGGTTCGAAACCAATACCGCTGGCAACATCGTCAGCAGTCCGATCAACTTCATTCAGGAGTCGCCGTACAACAACATCTTCTTGATGGTCGTGCTCATCTGGATCCAAACCGGGTTTGCCATGGTCATCTTGTCAGCCGCTATTCAGGCGGTTCCCGACGAAATCCTCGAAGCCGCTCGCGTCGACGGCGCCACCGCCTCACAGGTGTTCTGGAGGGTCACGCTCCCGCAGATTGCCCCGACGATCGGCGTCGTGGTCACCACCATCATCGTGCTCGTCATGAAGGTCTTCGACGTCGTGAAGGTCATGACCAACTCGAACTTCGGCACCCAGGTGCTCGCGAACGACATGTATAACCAGGCATTCAACGCTGGGAACACCGGCCGAGGCGCCGCACTCGCAATGCTGATTTTCATCTCGGTCATGCCGGTCATGGTCGGCAACATCCGCCGCATGCAGAAGGAGAACTGAGATGTCCGACACGATGTCCGGCCAATCAACGACTCCGACCGGTAGCCCTCGGGGCAACGGCGGTGTCGTGAGCCGCTTCATGGATGGCTTCCGGGCGATCCCACGGGTGATGCTCTGGTTCATCGTCGCCGTGTGGGCCACGCCCACCATTGGTCTGTTCATCAGCGGATGGCGCACTCGCGACGATCAACGCTCAAGCGGTTGGTGGACCGGACTCAACCCGTTCAACTGGACTTTCGACAACTACGACAGCGTCTTCGGTGCGTCGGCGTCCGGCTCACTTGGCAACTCGCTCTTGAACTCATTCGCGATTACCATCCCGGCCACGATCATCCCGATCGCTGTGGCAACGTTTGCTGCGTACGGCTTCGCATGGATCGACTTCAAGGGTCGCAAAACGATGTTCATCGCCACAGTGGCGCTCCTGGCGATCCCGCTCCAGGTGGCGCTGATTCCCCTGCTGCAACTGTACGTGGGTGGCGCACACCTCAGCATGCCGTTCATCGACAAGACCATCACGATCTTTCCCGATCTTGGTCTCGTCAATACCACCACGGCCGTGTGGATTGCCCACTGCGGCTTTGCGCTGCCGTTCGCCATCTTCCTTCTCCACAACTACATCTCTGGTCTTCCCAAAGATCTCTTCGAGGCCGCCCGTATCGACGGTGCCGACCACTTCACGATCTTCTGGCGCCTCGTGCTGCCACTGTCGGTGCCCGTGCTTGCGGCGTTCGCGATCTTCCAGTTCCTCTGGACCTGGAATGACTTCCTCATCGCGAACACGTTTGCTGGCACCAACCCAGAGGCGCGACCGACCACCATCCTCATCGCCAACCTCGCCGGTGACTTCGGACGAAACGAACACCTTCTCCCGGCAGCCGGCTTCGTGCAGGCGTTCTTCCCGATCGTCGTCTTCTTCGCACTCCAGCGGTTCTTCGTCCGAGGCCTCCTCGCAGGCTCCGTCAAGGGGTAAGCGTGCGGCGGTGGCGCACGGTCGTCTTGGACGGTGCGCTCGACACGACCATCACCGTCGTGCCCGACGTGAACTTGGTGAACACGCAAACTGCGATGCGGATCACGCACGGCCGACCACAATCATCATTGCCAACCTTGCTGGGGCGTTCGGCCAAAACGAACACCTCCTCCCTGCTGCCGGCTTCGTGCAAGCCTTCTTTCCGTTGGTCGTCTTCTTTGCACTCCAGCGCTACTTCATCCGCGGCATCTTGGCCGGCTCCATCAAGCAGTGACCGCCCAGATTGGTCGTTCGCGGTGCTGATGGCAGTGGCGGCGTCGCGTCGGTAGGTTGGAATTATGACTTCTCTTGTTGATGCTTCTCCGCGATCGCTCGGATCGCTGCCTGCTGTCGGGCCGCTGTCGTTCGGGTTATGGCGGTACACGAACACCGACGTTGCAGCCGCGCAGAGCGTGCTCGAAGCGGCACTCGACGCCGGGATGAACCTGATCGACAACGCCGACGTCTACGGCTTCGACTGGGGCGGCACGGGGTTCGGCCAGGTCGAAGAAATTCTCGGAACGGTTCTTGCCGGTGCACCAGAGCTGCGCGATCGCATGGTGCTCGCCAGTAAGGGCGGGATCATGCCGCCGCTCCCCTACGACTCGTCGCCGGCCTATCTGCGCAGCGCCTGCGAGGCGTCGCTCACTCGGATGGGTGTCGATGTGATCGACCTCTACCAGATCCACCGGCCCGACATGTACGCCCATCCAGCCGACGTCGCCGCCGTACTCAGTGAACTGCGCGACGCCGGCAAGATCCGCGAAGTCGGCATCTCCAACCACACCCCCGCCCAAGTCGCCGCGCTCCAGGCACACCTCGCCTTCCCGATCGTGGCAAACCAGCCCGAATTCTCAGCCAGTCACCTCGACCCGATGCGTGACGGCACACTCGATCAGTGCATGCAGCTCGGCATCACACCGCTTGCCTGGAGCCCGCTTGCCGGTGGGTCACTGGCTACCGGCGACGGCGTCGCCCCCGAGCTCCTTGCCGTACTCGACCAGCTCGCCGAACGCGAATCTGTCGAGCGCGGCCACATCGCCATGGCGTTCGTGCTTGCTCATCCGTCGAAGCCGATTGCCATTGTCGGTTCACAGAACCTCGATCGCCTCGCCGCATCGGCCACGGCACTCGACGTGCAGCTCGATCGCTCCGACGTCTACGCCATTGTCCAAGCCTCTGAAGGAGTGCCACTGCCGTGAGTTCTGTCAGCAACCCGAATATCCCTGAGATCTCCTGGTTCGGCGCCCTGTGTGACGACGATTACGAGTTCCTCGGCCAGCCCGATCCGGCACTCGCCAGCTCGTGGGCGCACTGCAGCGACATCGTGCAAACCGCCGACCGCAACGGCTTCGACAACGTGCTCCTCCCGTCTGGCTACATGCTCGGAATCGACTCCACGTCGTTTGCTGCCGGGATCGCTACCGAAACGGAGCAAATCAACCTGCTCCTCGCCGTGCGCATGGGCGAGATGCATCTTCCCCAGCTGGCACGCCAGCTCGCAACCATCGATCAGATGGCCGAAGGTCGGTTGACGATCAACATCATCAGCTCCGACATCCCCGGCGAGGCGCTTGACTCGGCACCCCGCTACCAGCGAACCCGTGAATGGATGCAGGTGCTCCGTCAGCTGTTGAACGGCGAGTCGATCGATTTTCACGGTGAGTTCGTTGATCTCCAACTCGAGCCGCCGCGCTTGATCGGCCCCGAGAGCACGTGCGCGCCGTTCTACTTCGGGGGCTTTTCCCCCGCCGCCAAAGACGTCGCTGCGGCCGAGGCCGATGTGTTCCTCACGTGGCCCGACACGGTTGCCTCCGTTGGCGACACGGTGCAGGAGATGACCACGCTGGCAGCAGACACTTACGAACGCGAGCTGATCTACGGGCTTCGGGCTCACGTGATCGTCCGTGAGACCGAGGCTGAGGCGCGTGCGGCCGCTGAACAGCTCGTCTCCAAGCTCGACGCCGACACAGGCGACGCAATTCGGAAGAAGTCACTCGATGCCGCATCATTCGGTGTCGCCCGTCAGGCCGCACTGCGTGACACTGCTGCCGACGATGGCTTCGTCGAGGAGAACCTCTGGACCGGCGTCGGTCGGGCGCGCAGCGGCGCAGGTGCAGCGATCGTCGGCAATCCGGATCAGGTCGCCGCGAAACTTCGGGCCTACCAAGAAGTCGGCATCGGGGCATTCATTCTTTCGGGCTACACCCATGCCGCCGAGTGCGACCTGTTTGCCGAACATGTGCTCCCGAACATCGATCACGCTGCGCTGAAGCCCCGTTTCACGCACTGACCGCCATCAGCCATCCCACCGAAGGCGTGAGGTAGGTGCGCCTTGGGTGCACCTACCTCACGCCTTCGTTATTTCCAGACCGGCTTCCGCCAGGCATGCACTTAGTTGCGGATGGCCAACCGTGTGGTTGCGTCGAAGAAGTGGACGTTCTCGGCCGACAGTGCGATGTCCACCATCTGCCCCATGCGGGCAGGTGAACGCGGGTGAAAGCGACCAACAGCGTTCGCTGCTGTTGCGCTCGTCGACTCTTCGGCAGCATCGGGGTCACCGGAGTCGACGGTCTTGGCGTCAAGGCGGAAGTGCACCATGATCTCGGAGCCGAGTGCTTCGATCAGCGTGACCTTCGAGGTGAGGCGCAGGTTCTCGGGCACATCTTCTGCAACCATCGACGCGTCTTCGAAGTCCTCAGGACGGATGCCGATGATCACCGGCTTGCGATCGTACGAGCGCAGTGCCGGGCGGTCGATCAACGACTGCGGCGACAGGGCGAACGAGTGTGCGCCGAACGTGACGGTGCCACCGTCGCCGTCGAGAGCCACCGAGCCTTCGTACAGGTTCATCGAGGGCGAACCAATGAATGCCCCGACGAATACGTTGTCCGGCCGGTCATACAGGTTCTGCGGCGTGTCGACCTGCTGGAGGTAGCCGTCCTTGAGGACTGCGACACGGTCACCCATCGTCATGGCTTCGACCTGGTCGTGGGTGACGTACACGGTCGTCACCGCGAGCTCGCGCTGGAGTGCGGCAATTTCGGCACGCATCTGGACACGCAGCTTGGCGTCAAGGTTCGACAGCGGCTCGTCCATGAGGAACGCAGCAGGCTGACGCACGATGGCGCGGCCCATAGCAACACGCTGGCGCTGGCCGCCGGAGAGCAGGCCAGGTTTGCGGTCGAGGTAGGCGTCGAGTTCGAGGATCGCCGACGCCTTGCGGACACGTATGTCGATCTCTTCCTTCGGCAACTTGGCGAGTTTCAGAGCGAAACCGATGTTGTCGTACACGCTCATGTGCGGGTAGAGCGCATAGTTTTGGAAGACCATCGCGATGTCGCGGTCTTTCGGCTCGACGTCGTTGACGAGTCGATCACCTATCTTCATTTGGCCGCCAGTAATCGATTCCAAGCCCGCCATCATGCGGAGCGCCGTCGACTTCCCGCAGCCAGACGGCCCGACGAGTACCAGGAACTCTTTGTCAGCGATACTCAGGTCGAGATCGTGGATGGCGTGATAGCCGTTGTCGTAGACCTTGTTGATGCCTTCGAGTACAACAGTTGCCATTTGTATTCCCCCTGATTTCGGCTTGTGTCGGGCTCTAGACACCTCGACGATGTAAGCGTTTTCAGAGCGTACGCGTTCAGGGCGCCCGCGTCCAGATCATCGCGAGGCGCTCTGTCAGTCGGGCGTGATAATCATGGCGCTCGACGACTGCGCCTCTTGCTTTTTGAAGACGCCGCGCATGCTGTTCACCGTCTTCATGACCGTGAACATGAAGCCGTACTTCGCCTTGATGAGCGCCTCGACCTCGGCGAACTCGGTGCCGGAGACGACGACAGCCGTTCCGGTCACCTCGGCGGCCCCGTCTGCCACGCGGCCTCGCTGGTCGCACGGGCGCAGAGTCACCTGCGGGTTGGTCCGCACGCGCTTCGCCTTCCACGACTCCCCCGACGTGGTGAAACCCACACGGCCGTCGGGAAGCGCGGCGATCCAGACCGGAAGCGGCTTGGGTGTACCGTCTTTTTTGTACGTCGTGAGCGAGACGAACTTAGCGTCTGAGATGGCTGCAGTGCTGCTCGGCATGTTTCGACGGTATCGTCGCTGCCCGTGAATCACGTCAAGAACCGCATGCAGGCGCTGGGTCTCCTCGACCGCTCAATCAAGGCTGCCACCGACGAAGAATTGGCCGCCGCCATCGAGGTACTCGACGACGATCATCGTGAAGGCCTGGAGTCATTTGTCGAAGGCGAACTCGCTGTCGACAGCGTGCGCGCTGCCGTCAAGACCGGCCGCATCGACGGCACCATGGAAGCAATCGCAGCGATCATTTCCGACGCCGCCCTCGCCGCTTGCATCGACCAGCTCGGCGACAACGCCGACAACCCGTCGACCGATCAGCTCAAGGAAGTGCTTCCGCCAATCGTCGAGAAGCACGGCCTCGCCGTTGCCCGAATCATGCTCGCTGCCACCGTGGCTGGCGAAGCACCGGCGTCCGCCATCATCCGCGACCTACTGAAGAACGACGACGTTATGGCGCTCCCGAAGGTCGAAGAGTCCGAAGCAGCGACGGTGCTCGACACCTCGAAGCGCCCGGCCGACGAGCAAGACAAGTTGCGCGCAGCACGCAAGGCCGCTAAGGCAGCAAAGCAGGAAGCCAACCGCGCCCGCAAAGCGCAGTCAGCCTCCGCCTACCGACGTAAGTAAAAGGCACAGCGGGCGGGCCAGCGCAGTCGAGCGCCATTCGTCCCTCCCAATCCCCTGAGTTGGGATCAGATTGTTCGAGGCCAAGGCGCGAGGCGAGGATGTTGAGCTTGCTCAATGACGAGCTCTCGCAACGCAGGGATCGGGCGATCTGGACCGACTCAGGAGAAGCCGACGATGGGGTGCGGGAGATAGTGCTCTTCGAGCGACTGCGCTTCGTCGTCTGTAAGTTCCAACTCGACGGCTGCCACGGCATCGTCGATGTGATGCGGCTTGGTTGCACCGATGATCGGTGACGTGACTACCTTATTGCGCAGCACCCACGCGAGGGCAATCTGCGCGCGCGACACACCGCGCGCTTCGGCAACCACACCGACGGCGTCGGACACTGCTTTGTCCGACTCCTCCATGCTGTAGAGGTAGCGACCGAAGTCGTCGCTTTCTGTGCGGTTGGTCGTGGCACCCCACTCGCGAGTCAGCTTGCCGCGGGCCATCGGGCTCCATGGGATCACGGCGACGTTCATGTCGCGACAAAGCGGAAGCATCTCGCGCTCCTCTTCGCGATTGATCAGGTTGTAATGCGGCTGCATGCTGACGAACCGCGTCCAACCGTTGGCGTCAGCGGTGTACTGCGCCTTGCTGAACTGCCATGCGTACATCGACGATGCACCGATGTGATGCACCTTGTGAGATGACCCCCGTGTAGTGGTCCAATTGTTGTGCGACTCTTGATGCCCGATCCTCG
>Ga0208414_1000282_pt1 | contig 57824 bp, 57 predicted proteins | sample AntAceMetag02UKE_FD_184770 | JGI IMG/M metagenome (GOLD analysis project Ga0208414, IMG submission 184770) | Saline lake microbial communities from Ace Lake, Antarctica - Antarctic Ace Lake Metagenome 02UKE (SPAdes) (version 2) | ecosystem: Environmental > Aquatic > Non-marine Saline and... | reverse complement strand
CGCGGCCTTCGCCAACGTGGCGGCAGCCAAGGCTGCATTTCCGCACGATGCAATGGCGAGCGGTGGCCGTTTGGCGAGGTGCCCCAGCCGCTCGGCAGCTCGAAGGTGCAGCAAGATCGAGAAGAGAAAGCGGGCCTTCTGACTGCCTCCCACTCCCCCGGTTTCATCTTTGACCCAGACGCCACCCTCAGCCGACATTCCCAGTGCATCGGACAAGACAGCCGATCGTTCGAAAGGTGTGACGACGAAGGTTGCCCCATCGACCGCCTCGATCGCTGCGTTCAGTTCGCCAACGAGGCGAACTCGGTCATTGGCTGACATGCCGTGGGCATCGGCATACGCCGCCCACGCCAGGTGCAGGTCGGCTGCGACGAATGTCGAGTCGTCGTCGACCAACTTGACCGGCGAGTCGTCGTGCATGATCTGCAGGACATGACGCGGGTCATGAGCTGACGCGTTCGGACATCTGAACGGCATCGGTGTGGAGATGGGCAGCTCAGCGCTGCAGGTCGCGCAACGCCAGCCCGTGACGTTCACGAGTCGCTCAGGTGCCGTCGGCGACGCGAGCGTTGAAGTCGTCGATCATGCCGTCCCAGATAGCGGTATACCGACGAAGACCGCGCCAGAAATCTTGTGAACGACGAGCCTCGAACAGGTCGAACGGCGTGCCCTGCTGCTCGACCCACGTGTAGTAGCCGAGGTTGAACAGGCGACGACGATCGAGGTCGGTGCACTCAATCATGTTGTCGGTCGATACCGCTGCGAGGTGTTCGCCGACAGCGGCAGCCGCATCGGTCGTGGTGAACTCGTTGCCGTACTGCCGTTCCAACAGCTTCGCCCGCTCACTCGGGTAGAGCGCTGCACCATCGGTCGCCACGGTGATCAGGGCCTGGTTCTCGCCGAGGTTCAACAGCTTGGCCGTTTTGATCGCTGCAAGAACGTTCGCGATCGACGAGAACCCGAAGTGTTCGAGCTTGTCGACGAGACTCTGCGACACGCCCATCGACTGGGCGAGGTACGCACGCCCAGCCTCAGTGTTAAAAGTCAGATCCAGCTCGTCGGTCGCTTTGTCGGAGATGCCAACGACAACATCGGTGTTCGCGATGTTGTGGATCAGCGGGATGTGCTTGTCGCCGATGCCCTGGATGTTGTGCTCGCCATAGCCGTTCTCAAGCATCGTCGGGCACTCGAGCGCCTCGACGGCGACAATCTTTGCTCCGTACTCCTCTTTGAGCCGGTCGCCGGCTGCGATCGTGCCGGCCGAACCGGTGGCCGAGGTAAAGGCCGCGAGTTCGAGTTCACGTCCGACCAAGCCGTACTCCGCGCGCACGGTCTCGAAGACGTGGCTCAGCGCCCGACCAGTGACGTTGTAGTGGCCGAGGTGGTTGCCGAATTCGGAGAACTGATTGAGGATGAAGTTGCCGGGGTCTTTGGCCAGTTCGTTGCAGGCGTCGTAAATCTCTTTGACGTTCGACTCGGTGCCGTGAGTCTTGATGACGTCTTCTTCGGGGTTCGCACACCACTCGTCGAGCCAGTCGAAACGCTCTTGGCTCATGCCTTCGGGCAGGATCGCCACGCCGCGACTTGCCATGATTTTAGAAATTGCAATACCGCCACGGGCGTAATTGCCAGTCGATGGCCACACGGCGCGATGCACAGTCGGATCGAACTGGCCCGTGACGACACGCGGAACGAAACACGAGTAGGCGGCCAGAACCTTGTGGGCCGTAATCATCGGGAACCGGTCGCCGAAGACAACGATGATCGGCGACGCAACGCCGGTCAGCGTCGAGGGAAGCACAACGTGCTCGGGCACTTCGACGCGGTTGCCCTGCAGGTCGTTGTACCAGTGGCATCGCCAAAGGTTGCGGGCATCGGGACCCTGCGGGTCGGCGTCACCGACTTTTTCATCGTGATCGAACGTCGACGGATCGGCCAGCTGAGCAAAGGTTGGCAGCGTGATGCCTTGCTCGCGGAATCGCTGGATGCTGTTGGCCAGCGCCTCTTCGTTGACAACGCGGTCAGCAAGACCGAATTGGTTCTCGAGCGCGTTGGTCGTTGCGGGGTCAGTCATCGTCACCTTTACATTCTGTCAAATTTTCCGACCGGCACCCAACACCAGACTGTGGAATCTCAAAGTCTTTCATTCAGACAGACCAAACCGCCTCGCTCAGAAGGGGCGGTCGGTGGGAGGGGCGGTCGATGGACCCACGTGAGAGTCGAGCCAGTCGGTGAGTGGCTTGGCTCCCTCCCACATCTCGCGAATGCGTTTGGCAGCCTCCTTGGTGTGGATCCATTGTGGGGCACCGAACTGTTTCGCCGCCAGACAGCCCTTCATCCTGAGTAGCTCGACACGAGGGTGGTCCTTCGGGTAGCCGCGCGGCGCCGTCTTGAGTTCGTCGATTGCTGTGACGTTGAAATTCTTCTTGCGCATCGCAGCCACGATCCCTGCCAGTTCATCGCCAGTGGCGCCTGCGTCGATCAGGTCCCTGAACCTCTTGAGTTGATCTTTGGCCATCGAGTAGTACCCAGTGCCGACCATCAGCCCTTCTGATGAGAACTGCATGTAGTAGCCAGATCCGGCTTCGAGCTCGCCGTACGCTCCCTGGTGGGTTTTGTACGGCGGCTTGTTTTTCGAGAAGCGGAGGTCGTTGTGTGGACGAAACATGTGGAACGGGCCAAAGTCGGCGAGCTCGTCGGTCAACGCCAGCATCGGTTCTTTGACGTGCTCGACGAATCGATGTTTGTTGTCGTGCCAGAACACCTTGGAATTGTCGGCTGCAAGCTGCTCGTAAAACTCGATGCCCTCGGTCGAAAACCCGGTGAACGCCATGGCCGCGATCGTAGATCCCCGCCACTCCAGCCGCCTCCCCTCCTCCGTTCCCCTCCTCCGTTTTCATGAGCTTGTTGCAGTCAGTGACTGCAACAAGCTCATGAAAACGGGGGGCGCACTACTCTGCGGCGGATGGCAGATCTCTTCCTGGGCGGCACCATCGACCCCGCGACTCACGAACGCACCGGCACATCTCATGGCGATGACGTAACGAACCACATCACTGTGGCCACCGACAACCTGACGACGCATGGCGTGATCGTCGGGATGACCGGCTCAGGAAAGACCGGCCTCGGTTTCATCCTGATCGAAGAGGCGCTGAGAGCAGGGCTCCCGGTCATCGCGATCGACCCCAAGGGCGACCTCACGAACCTCTGTCTCACGTTCCCCGATCTCGCCCCGGGCGATTTCCGTCCGTGGATCGACGATGCCCAGGCAAAGAACGCCGGCCAGACACCTGACGAGTTCGCAGCAAGCCAGGCAGCGCTGTGGGAAAAGGGCCTCGGTGGATGGGGCCTGAGCGGTGCCGACATCGCCAATCTGAGAGCGACGACCGACTTCACGATCTACACACCGGGTTCGCAGTCGGGTGTGGCGCTGAACATCGTTGGTTCGCTCCAGGTTCCGACTGACCTCAGCGATGTTGAAGTCGTTGGCGACGAGATCGAGGGTTACGTCACCGGACTGCTCGGCTTGGTCAGCGTCGATGCCGACCCGCTGTCCAGCCGCGAACACATCCTCATTTCCAACCTGATCAACCATTCGTGGCAGTCGGGCAAAGCAATCGATCTGATGACGCTCGTCGGCCAAGTCGCTGCTCCGCCAATCCGCAAGCTCGGGGTCTTCGACATCGATCAGTTCTTCCCCGAATCCGACCGCATGGGGTTGGCAATGAAGCTCAACGGTTTGCTTGCTTCGCCCTCATTCGCGGCATGGGGCCAAGGCGCGCCGCTCGACATCCAGTCGATGATGTATTCGCCGGCCGGGAAGCCCCGGTGCGCCATCATCACGACCGCGCATCTCTCTGACACCGAGCGCCAATTCGTCACCTCGCTTGTCTTGTCAAAGCTGGTCACGTGGATGCGCGCGCAGAGCGGTACGACCGGCCTGCGGGCGCTGCTGTACATGGACGAAGTAGCTGGCTACCTGCCGCCGACCGCCAACCCGCCGACGAAAAAGCCGATCATGACGCTGATGAAGCAGGCCCGCGCATTCGGAGTCGGCGTCGTCCTGTCGACGCAAAACCCCGTCGACATCGACTACAAGGCACTCTCGAACACGGGCACCTGGATGATCGGTCGGCTTCAGACCGATCGCGACAAAGCACGCCTGCTCGACGGGATGTCATCCGCCGCTGGTGGTGTCGACATTCAGGCGGTTGGCGACACCATCTCGGGCCTCGGCAAGCGCGAGTTCATGCTGCGCCGCGCTGGCAAGGACACGCCGGAGGTTTTTACGACTCGCTGGGCGATGTCGTACCTCCGTGGGCCGATGACGCGCGATCAAATCCAACAGATAACGAGCGACACTCCCGGAGGCGGGGCGACTGCTGCCACACCAGTGGCCATGTCTTCGCACGCCGCAGGACCTGCTGCTGCCGCCCCCGCAGCCGCTCCCGAGTCAGCCCTTGGCGACGACGAGTCGGCAATCATGCCCGAGGTCGCGCCTGGTGTTCCCGTCCGCTATGTCGATGTCGCCGCGCCGTGGCTTGAAGCTGTCGGCGGTGATGCCCGCGGCGAATCTCGCGCCGCGGCCGTCGTGGCTCGCGTCAGCCTGCGGTACGACGAGACGAAGGCAGACCTTGTGCACGACGACGAGTACGAAGCGGTGCTGTTCCCGATCCACGAGCAGATCGACGCAACACAAATCGTCCAGGTCGACTACGACGACCGTGATCTCCGCACGGATGCGCCCGACGGCGCCGCATACCGCCTTGCCGACGGGCCAATCAAGAACAAAACGTTCTGGACACAAGTCGAGCGTGATATCAGAGATCAGATCACTCGTACCCTGACACTCGAGCTGCCAACCAACGTCGGCCTCAAGCTGTACGGACGGCCCGGCGAGGGCACCGATGCGTTCGAGGCGCGCTGCCTGAAGATCGCTGACGACAAGGCCGACGAGGAGATCGCGAAGCTGCGCGACAAGTACGAGTCAAAGGCGTCGACGCTGCGCGACAAGATCGAAGCTGCCGAAGACCGTATTGAAGAACTCGAAGAGCAGACGAAGAGCAAGCGCAACAGTGAGCTGCTGTCGACGGCCAGCTCGGTACTTGGTGGGTTGCTCGGCGGCCGCAAAAGCAAGGGCGGGTTGCTCGGCGGCCTGCTCGGCAAGGCCGGCACCGCAGCGCGCAGCCGCGGCACCACCACGGCGTCGGCCGGTCGCCTCGAAACTGCCGAGAACAAGATGCAGCGCCTCGTCGACCAAGTCGAAGACCTCGAAATCGAACTCGCTGACGACGTCATCGAAATCGACGCCAAATGGATGGAGACGGGCAAAGCGATCACCAGCCTCACCGTCGGCCTGGAAAAGACCGACGTCAAGGTCACCCAACTCGTCCTGGCTTGGCTGCCCGTATGATCTTGAGTGCGCCGACGTAGCCCAATTGGCAGAGGCACAGGCTTTAGGTGCCTGTCAGTGCGGGTTCGAGTCCCGCCGTCGGCACTAACCTCATCGAGTGAAGTCCAGCAGCCTGGCGCGGGTGATCGAGCTGGTCGGCTGGCTGATTACGGCGTCAGCTGGTGGTCTTCTGCTGACACAGGCAGTGGGCTGGAACGGTTCCACGCAGCTCGCGGCGCTGCACGCGTTGTCGCCGTTTCTCCTCGCGGTCACGATCCCCGCCGCCGGTCTGGCCTGCTGGCGGAAACGGCATCCGCTTGCGATCATGACAAGCTTCGTCGGCGCGGGGTCGCTGCTTCTTGCGTTCCCGCTCGTGTTCACTCCCGACCGCCCCGCACCCGACCCCACTGGCACCGAAGTGTCGGTTGCTGCGGTCAACCTGCTCTTCTCGAACCCGGTCGTCTTCGACGCAGCGGATGACCTGCTGATCCGCAACGCTGATGCGATCCTGTTCAGCGAATACACCGCTGAGCACCAGTCTGTGCTGCGCGCACATCCGCTCGCTGCGGCGTATCCCCACAAAGTCGAGCGCGACGGGTCGTTCGCCAGCGGGATCGCGCTCTGGAGCAAGTACCCAGTCGCTGAGAGTCAGCGACCTGCGACGGTGCACTCCACCCTGAACATCTTGATGTACGGCCCCGATGGACCAATCCGAATCTTTGGTGTGCATCCACCGACGCCGATCTTCACCTTCGACGGGTGGATTGCCGACCTGGAGACCTTCGGCGAGTTGGGGTCCGCTGCGACGGAACCGACGCTGATCGTTGGCGATTTCAATGCCTCGTACTGGCACCCCGTGTTCCGGGACCTTCTCCGACGCGGCCTGTCAGATGCACACACGACACACGGACAGGGATTTTCGAACTCGTGGCCAACCGACAAGTTCTTCCCCGCCTTCGTTCGGCTTGACCATGCGCTCACCGGGAATGGACTCGTGTCGACGTCTGTCCACGACTTCACCGTCCCGGGGAGCGATCATCTCGGCTTCGTGGTCAGCGTCGTCAGCGTGGTTCCAGCTCGCGTTGTTCCAGCTCGCTGAGTAACTGCCGAAAGGCGCGCCCGCGATGCGAGATCGCGTGCTTCGCATCAGCGGTCATTTCGGCAAAGGTCAGACCCTGGCCCTCGTCGGGTTGGAAGATCGCGTCGTAGCCGAAGCCGACGTCGCCACGCTCCTCAGTTGAGATCGTGCCTCGGCAGACACCCTCGACAGCGAGCTCGGATCCGTCCGGCCAGACGATCATCGCGACCGTCTTGAACGCCGCACCACGCTCGACGACCCCGTCGAGTTCGGCCAGCATCTTGTGTCGATTGTCGGCGTAGCTACAGCCCTCGCCCGCGTAGCGAGCGGTGTACACGCCAGGCCTCCGGCCAAGGGCTTCGACTTCGAGGCCCGTGTCGTCGGCAACAGCAGGAAGTCCGGTGGCCGCAACGATTGCAGCCGCTTTGAGCCGCGCATTCCCAACGAGTGTGTCTGCGTCTTCGACGACATCCGGAACCTCAGGCGGCCTCGGCAGCAGATCAACAACACCGGCCAGGAGTGCTTGGATCTCGGCAACCTTGTCAGGGTTCGCCGATGCGCAAACGAGTTGCATCAGTTGGCTCAACGTGCGGCGCGGGGCGTCGGGGCGTCAGCCACCAGCGCCGTCTGCGCGTCGCTGATCGTTGCGAGCCCACCTTCCGCGAGGCCGAGGAGCGCGTCGAGCTGAGCGCGCGAGAACGTCATGCCTTCGGCGGTGCCCTGCACTTCAACGAAGCTCGCGTCTCCCCCGCCGACCGGGCGGAGCATCACGACGTTCATGTCGACTTCAGCAACGCTGTCTTCGACATACGGGAGGTCGAGCACCGGCTGACCGTTGACGATGCCGACGCTGATCGCTGAGCAGAACGAGTGGAGCGGGTTCTTCGGGATGCCACCACGTTGCACGACGCGTTCGAGTGCATCGTGGAGCGCAATAAAGCCACCACAGATCGAAGCGGTGCGGGTGCCACCGTCGGCCTGCAGGACGTCACAGTCGACGATGACCTGACGTTCGCCAAGTGCCTCCATGTCGCAGGCGGCACGCAGTGAGCGGCCGATCAGACGCTGAATTTCGATGGTCCGACCCGACTGCTTACCCTTGGCGGCTTCGCGATCGATGCGCTCAGGCGACGCTCCCGGCAGCATCGAGTATTCGGCGGTGACCCAGCCCTTGCCGGAGCCGCGCATCCAACGCGGCACATCTTCGTCGATGCTTGCGGTACAAAGCACCCGGGTGTTGCCGAACGACACGAGGACCGACCCATCGGCCATCTCGGTGAAGTCTCGTTGGAACGAGAAGGGGCGAAGTTCGTTGTCGGAGCGGCCGTCGGGGCGAGTCATGTCCGTGAACGTACCCGCTGTATCGACGCGCACCGAGGGACCCGTCGCCAATCAGGTCGACAATCAGGTCGACGTACTCAGCGGGGCGGTGGCCATGACTCGGTTCGGTCGAGTTCTGGGCCGAGGAGTTGACAACCGAGCTCGCGGAACACATCGATGTCGCCGCTCGATACGAACCGGTGGCGGCTCCGTCTGTCGACGGCGCGGAGCAAGCCGAGCTCGCCCAACGTCTGCTTGAGCGCGAACGCCGTCTCGTCCGCCGAGCTGACGAGGGTCACGCCGTTGCCCATCACGTCACCGATCGTCCTGGCCAGGAACGGGTAGTGCGTACAGCCGAGCAAGAGTGCGTCGACGTCGGCGTCACGGATCGGTGCGAGCAGTCGTTCGGCCAACACCGTGACCTCGTCGCCAACCGTCTGTCCACGCTCGACAAATTCGACGAAACCGGGGCACGCGGCGCTCGTCAAACTGACGGGCGCGCCGGTCGCTGCTATTGCCTGGATGTAGGCACCCGACGACACCGTTCCAACGGTCCCAATCACACCGACGCGGCCCGTGGTGGTCGTCTGGACGAGGGCACTGGCTCCAGGCCGAACCACGTCAATGACCGGCACATCCAATTCGGCGCGTAGCTCGTCGAGGCCAGCAGCTGTTGCGGTGTTGCAGGCAACAACGATGGCTTTGGCGCCGTAGTCATGAACAAGACTGTGAGCAAGTTCGCGAGCGAAGCCCCGAACATCAGCGAGCGGCTTCGAACCATATGGATACCGACCGGTGTCGCCGATGTACACGAGATCCTCTGCAGGCAGGAGATCCATGGCAGCTCTCGCGACGGTCAGGCCACCGAAGCCCGAGTCGAACATCCCGATTGGCCCATCCACCGCGCTGATCGTAGCCATTCCGCAGCGTGCGGGCAGTCAGCCAGCGCTCAACGCCCGTGTACGTGAGAGGCGGGCCGGTTCGATACACGGTGGCGCAATCATCTCGCTCAGAAGTAGATGATCTTCTCGGCGTTGGCTTCAGCGACGTCGAGGTCGTCGGTGTACGCGCCGGTCGACAGGTACTTCCATCCGCCGTCGCACACGATGAACACGATGGTGCCCGACTCGATTTCTGATGCCACCTTGGCCGCGCCAGCCAGTGCTGCACCCGCAGAGATGCCGGCAAAGATGCCGCACTCGCTGACCAGCCTGCGCGTCCATTCGATTGACTCTCGCGGTCGAACCACACGCTTACGGTCAAGCAGGTCGTAGCCGTTCCAGTTCTCAAAGACAGGTGGGATGTATCCCTCACCGATGTTGCGGAGACCTTCGACCCGCTCACCCAACGGCGGTTCCACGGCGATGACTTGGATGTTCGGGTTGTACTGCTTCAAGAAGGTACCCGTGCCCATCAATGTGCCACTCGTGCCGAGGCCAGCAACGAAGTGTGTGATGTCAGGGACGTCGCGCACGATCTCAGGGCCAGTGCCCTCGAAGTGGGCACGCGGGTTGGCGTCGTTCGCGTACTGATACGGGAAGTACCACTCCGGGTGTTCCGCAGCGAGCGCAGTGGCGCGCGATACCGCACCGTTGGAGCCTTCTTCACCAGGCGTGAGGATGATCTCGGCGCCAAAAATCTCGAGCATCTGTCGACGTTCGATCGAAACGCTCGTCGGCATCATGATCTTGATCGGGTAGCCCCTCAACTGGGCGATCGCGGCCAGAGCGATACCGGTGTTACCCGACGACGGCTCGATGATCGTCTGCCCCGGCTGCAAGCGACCGTCGGCTTCAGCAGCCTCGATCATGCTCTTGGCAATGCGGTCCTTCACCGAGCCAAACGGATTCTGCATCTCCATTTTGGCGAGGATGCGTACGTTCGGATTCGGCGACAGGTTCGAGACGTCGACGACCGGCGTGTTGCCGATCATTCCGAGCACATCTGTGTGCATCGTTACGGGCATCGCTGGTGCGGTGATATTCATCATTCCTTCCAACCTGGCCGATTCGGAACCTATTCCCGACCTAACCAGTAAGGATTGTACGACGGGCCTGAAGAAGATGCCCGACTCAGCTGATACTGATCTGCTCTTCGAGAATCGCTCCGTCGACGATGCGATAGCTGCGCACCTCAGGCAACTCTCGCTTGAGGCTCACGATCACGTAGTGCCAGTTCGGATCTACCGCCGCCGAAACATCAGTCGGGCTCGGGTACGGCTCGGAGTGGGTGTGGCTGTGGACCACGCCGTTGATCTCCCAGTCGAGGTCTTCTGCTGCCATCTCGGCGCGCATGAAGTCTCTCGGGTTCACCGTGTAGACCCGGGCAGACTGGTCATCGTTGCGACATGGTGTGAATGTCGGTGCCCGGTCAGGTGTCGGACCGGCGAGCAGCCCACACATCTCGAGTGGGTATTCGTCGAGGGCGAGGCCGACCATCGTGCTGTACGCGTCGCGTGAGATCTCGATCACGCGACTCAGGGTAGGGCCGATCGGCCGGCGACCGCGCGTGCCCGACGTCGACGAATAAGTCCTGCCCCAGCGATCGCGGCGCGCCGATACCCTGGCATCCGTATGGCAAAGAAGGGCAAAAAGACCAAGAAGGGGTCGAACAAGGACGACGGCCTCACGCTGATCGCTTCGTACAAGCGCGCCTACCGCGACTACGAGATTCTCGCCACCTACGAGGCGGGCATGGTCCTCACTGGCAGTGAAGTCAAGTCGTTGCGCGAGGGGAACGCCCAAATCGCTGAGGGCTACGCCCGCGTGCGTCGCGGCGAAATGTGGCTCGACGGCATTCACATCCCGCCGTACACGAACGCGATCGGTTTCGGCGCCCACGAACCCAACCGTGAACGCAAGCTGCTCCTGAACCGTGCCGAAATCGACAAACTCGAAGCGCGCACCGCTCAGGGTGGGCTGACCATCGTGCCGTTGCGGCTCTATTGGAAGGACGGTCGAGCCAAGCTCGAGATCGGGCTTGCCAAGGGCCTGACCAAGGGCGACAAGCGTCAGAGCCTCGCCGAACGCGACCACGATCGCGAGATCGAAACAGCGTTCAACCGCGCTGCCAAGTACGACAACAACTGATCGTCGGGATTTACGGCCCACTCTCACGCACCCCGTGAACAAAGCGTGAACGCACCCAATCAGCAGCTATCGTTGTCCTGACATATTGATCACGGGGCTGACAGGATTCGACGTCAGTAACGCTGTTCGAGTTTGCAACCCGAGTTTCTCAGACTCGTAAAACGGGGAAAAAAACACAATTGCCGTTGATAACGACAATTTCGTTCTCGCCGCCTGATTTTTCAGGTTGAGAACGAAACATCGTGAGCAGAAATGCCGCACGGGGCCACTCCACCACAGCCCGGCAACAGAAGTGGGGGATGACGGCAGGAAAGACTGCTGACGGCGAGAAAGATCGCTGACATGTCGGAAAGACGATGCGTGGTAGGCCTTGAGCCTGCAGCCGACCCGTCGGTGTCTCAGCGTCAGAGTCAATACCGGGAATGGTTGTAGCAAGTTCGTCCACCGGCTGAGGGACGGGGGTTCGATTCCCCCCAGCTCCACTTAACGGTTTTTGGCTGCGCGCTCGCTTGCGCTAAAGTTCACACAACAAGCCTCTGACCAGGGTTTATGTCCGCCAGAGTGCGTTGACGTTCACCATCGTTGCTGGAGCGTTGCTCCGCCGGTTGCTCCGCACAGCGGTACGGTTGCTCCGAACGTTGCTCCGCAAATCAGTCGTTTCAGAGCTTTCTGAGCAGAGGAGCGAGGTCATGCCGAGACAACCACGAGGAAAGCGATCGACCACCGCCGACGGCGACGTTGAGGTCGTCGCGAAGAACTCCAACGGCGATGGATCGGTGTACTTCGAGCCGGCCAGCACGTCGATGGCCGGCAAGGTCCGGGCCGGCTACTGGCGAGCGAGCTATCGAGACGCCGACGGCAAGCGTCGAACCGTCTCCGGCCCGACACGTGTGCAGGCCGAGGCTCGCCGCGAGGTGAAGCTCGCCGAGATCGCAGCAATGCCCGCCGTTGGCAGCCGCTTCTCTCACGACACGACGATCACTGAGTTGACCGACTGGTGGCTCGACTCGGTTGCCCGCCATCAGGTCAAGACCTCGACGCTCGACAGCTATCGCAAGTTCGCTGGCTACCCTCGCCAATGACATCGGGACGCACCGGGTCGTAGATGTCGGGGCCGAGACACTCACGCAGTGGCAGTCCACGCTGCTCGACAAGTACGCGCCGTACACCGTGCTCAACTGCCGCAAAGTCTGCCGCCAGGCCTTCATCGAGGCGGTCAAGTTCGGCCTGATCCCGGCCAACCCGTTCGACCTCGTGAAGGCACCCCGTGCGAAACGCGTGAAGGCAGGTCGAGCCCTCTCCCCCGCCGACGCCAAGGCGCTGATCACCGCATCCCAAGAACTACGACTCGGTGGGGCGGTCACGCTGCTGTTCTGCCAGGGCTGGCGGGTGAGCGAGGTGCTCGGCCTGGCATGGGGAGACCTTGACCTCGATGCCGGCACCGCCCAGATTCGACGTGGAGCCTCGTACCCATCCTCGGTCGGCATGGTGCTCGGATCGACCAAGACCTCAGGCGCCGAGGGCGTCCACCATCTCGCGCCGGTCTCAGTTGCTCACCTGCGCGTGCGCCGAGCCGAGCAACAGCTCGAACGAGAGACGATGGGCGCTGAGTGGCGAGAGCACGTGTACGACGGCGAGAAGGTGTCGATGGTGTTCACCGCCGCCCACGGCGGGCTCGCCAATCGTCAGGCCGTCACGAAGGAGATCCGCCGTGCAGCCAAGATTGCTGGCCTCTACCCCAAAGGCCTCGCAAGTCACAGCGGTCGAAGGACCGTCGTCACCGCCCTCTACGCCGACGGCGGCCTCGATCTCGCCGACGTCGCCCGACACGTCGACCACTCCGACCCATCGACGACGGCCGAGTATGTCCGCAGCCTCGGCCAACGTCCGTCAGACACGGCTGCCCGAGCCGCGCAACTCCTCGACCCCACGATCTGACGCCCACGCGTGCACCGCCGCACCGCGATGCTTCGGCGGCCACCGCGCACTTCGCCGCAATCAACGAGGCGAACTGCTCACGACCGGGCGGTGCTAATGGCGGCGATGCTCCCCGCTCGGTCAGATTTGGGTGTAGCGGATAGCCCTCCCAACTGAGAATCGTTTCGGACCACCTATGTGAGACATCCCAGGTCAGGACGCACGATCCTCGCCGTCGAATCGTGGGGGCGTCCGATCAACGTTCGTCTATCGGACGCTCCATGCGACGATTGGATCACCATCGAACACGTCACCTTGTAGGCGTTTTGGGGCACCTACGATCCGGTCGTGGGAACTGGGCTGGAGTTCGTAGCGTCTCATTACGTATGCGAACACTCGGTATACGTTCGACACTCTCTGGCTTGTGCATGTTTGCTGGACTCTTTGTGGCTTCTTGTAGCTCGGACAGCCAGCCCGGCGAAGCGCGCACACTGACCTCGGCGGTTCAACTTGAGCCCGGCGAAGAGACAACCGAGTACGTCAGTTCGCACTGCGGTTACGAGTGGCTTCTCGTTGAAGTGAACGGTGCGCGATGGGTAACAAAAACGCTGGGGTCTGACAGTGCTGGCAATCCAACTGAAACTGCTTGGCCGAACGGTCAGGCGACCTACCTGAAAATGACACTCATCGATTCCTCCACCCTCGATGTCACGGTTCCAGGGAGCGGCGTGTCGCATTCGTACTCGCCTGGCTCGGACTGGCCAGGCTGCGAGTAGTCGAACACACTCCATTGGCAGCGAAGATGCCGGCCGCTCCCACAATCTGGAGCTGGTCGAGCGATCGAATGTGAGGATATGTGCTCCTTGGTGCTCCCCGGGGTCCCGCTGGAATATGAGCGTTGAAGTGGCGGACATTGGCCGTCACCGGACAACCGCTCGACTTCTGCTGACGTTCGCCTCGCTACTCGTCATGAGCGAATAGAGCGCTGTGCCGGTGCTCGCGACCGCCTCGAATCCTCTCCTGCCGAATTCGAGTGATTTGATGCAACCGCTCATCGCCTTGTCGGTTGTCCTGATTATTGCGGTCATCGTTGTTGTGCCCTTGATGATCCGGCGCCGCAGGCGCCGTTTGGGGCTGTTGATATCGAGCGGCGGTGGGATCGGCTGTGGCTGACCTCGAGCTGTGGCGACATGTCAGTCGGTGCGCGCCGAGAGCTACGCGCCCCGCCATGCCTCGGCCCACGCCACAAGGAAGAGCAGGATCGCCACGAGGCCGATTCCGCTGGCTACGACGGCTATTGCTTGGCCGACGAATGGTCGGCTCGTGCTGCCGTCCGGGTCGATGGTCGTGTGATATGCGAGAACGAGCGCCGAAATGGCGGCGCCAAGTGCGACCAACACAGCAGCGGTTCGAGCGGCACTCACTTGGTTCGCCAGGGAGCTCGCGGAAACCGTGCGGTTGGACGAGCGCTCGCGCGCTTCAGACGCTTTCATGCATTGATATTAGTTGCTCCGAGATCACCGCTGTCCCAAATGGAGAGCGATCTGGAGTGGGTAGCTGCTCAAAGAGGCTTCGATCTGCTCGGCCTGCGCTGCTTCTGGACGATGGTGATATGCGTGGGTCGAGCCCTTGACGCAGCAACGAGTACCCCGTAGACAGTGCTGTCGAAGTGGCTACACTAACGATATGAACATAGCTACTTCGAGGTCAGAGGTCGGGATCCGCGACCTGAAGAATGGTCTCAGCAAGTACATCGATCGCGTCGCGGCCGGTGAAGAAGTGATCGTCACCGATCGAGGTCGCCCGGTTGCCAAGCTCTCTCCACTCGACGCACCCGACTATCGCCTCGCTGACCTTGTCGCCGCTGGCGTAGTTCGACCACCAGCGAGCGGCACTCGTCATCGCGCTCGTTCCCGGATCAAGCCGAAGGGAAATGTGAGCGATCTCGTTGCTGAGCAACGTCGGTGATCACGTACGTCGACACCTCGACCCTGATCAAACTCATCGTCGATGAAGAGGGGTCGGACCGAGCCGAGCTGATCTGGCAGTCCGCCGATTCGGTTGCATCGGTGCGCTTGATCGTGGTCGAAGCGCGCGCTGCGCTCGCTGCAGCCGCACGGGGTCAGCGGCTTTCGACTGCCCAGTTGCACAATGCCAAGACCGAGTTGGCTGCGTTCGTTGACGATCTCCATCTGGTCGAGGTGACCGAGGACCTCATCGAGAATGCAGCGCAGCTCGCGGAGACCGAGTCGCTGAGGGGCTACGACGCAGTCCACCTTGCAGCCGCAGTCTTCGTCGGTGCCGCAGTATTCACGAGCGCGGACCGAGCGCTGTGTGAGGCAGCCGAACGGCAGGGCCTACACATCGCCGACCCGCTGACGACGTAACCCAGCCGTTCATCGACGCGGACATCGCCGACGTTCTCGGGCAGGTGCCCGCTCACATAAGTGAGGATCTCGAATAGGTCGGAAGCGATTCCGCGCGGAGCGATATGCGCCACGCTGGGAGCGGCACCGTCTGACAGGATCCTTCGATGGCAGAAGCGCAGCTCACCCTCCGACCTGTTCGCCACGACGACGAGGAGGTCGTTCGAGCAGCCCGACGCTCGTTGGCGACCAATGACTTCGACTTCGCAGTCGGCTGGCAGCCGGACATGGCTTGGACAACGTATATCGACCGGCTCGACGAGTTTCGCCGCGCCCGTCAACTACCGAAGCCATGGGTCCCAGCCACATTCCTCTTGGCGGAAGTCGACGGTGAAGTTGTTGGCCGAACTTCGGTGCGTCACGAGCTGAACGACCACCTGCTGGCCCTCGGCGGGCACATCGGCTACGCCGTCCTACCAGATCATCGACGTCGCGGGTATGCGTCCGAGATTCTTCGCCAAAGCCTGGTTATTGCTCGATCATTCGAAGTCGCCCGTGTGCTCGTCACGTGTGATGAAGACAATGAGGCGTCCGCACGGGTCATTCTCCGCCATGGCGGCGCACTGGAGGACGTCGTCGATGATCCCGACAGCAACAAGCGCAAGCAGCGGTACTGGATCGGCTGACGACAAACCACCCAAGGCGCTCAGAATGTTCACGCGCACCTGACCTCGCCCAGCGCGACAACCGGCATGTGTAGCACTCTGATCACGGCCGAACGTCGTTTGAATCCCTTGACGTGGTGGGGTTTGCGTGACGTTTTCCCTGGTGTGGCTCAGGCCTCGGTGAGTTCACCGGGGGGCTGAGCTTGATCAGTGTGGCACGTCGCGTTCAGGAGTGCCATTGATGCGGTGCGTCTACCTTCCGGGCCCCTGGGTCGGCCGGCTGCGGAGGCGTCCGAGTCGTCGCATCGCAGCTGCCACCGGGTCCACAACAGCAGTGGTGTCTGAATCGAGGCTTCGCTGCTCCTCACCGGTGAGGATCTCGCACCCTCGCAGCTCACGGCGCCGGGCGATTGCGCTGAACTCGCCGGGCTGCCGTTCGGTTGCAGCAGCCACAGCACTGGCCGGTGTCCAGTCGCCGTCGATCTCAGCCGGCCCGTGTAGATCGGGATCAAACGCGGATGGCGCTGCGTGGACGTGGTTTGCATGCCGGCCGCGGGTCATGCCGACGTAGAGGTGTGCAGCGTTCGTCCGGTCGTCGATGATCAAGTGTGCTTCGTCAACCGTGGCGCCCTGGGCCCGGTTGATCGTGGAGACGTAGTCGACGGTCAAGTTGCCGGCTGACACATACTCTGCCGGGATCGCGTGTCGGTGGCCGTTGTCGCGATTGGTGAGGTACAGCTCGTCTCGGGTGCCGGCGTTCACGGTCCAGCGGTCGCCGTTGCGCACCCATTCTTGGCCATCAGGCCCGTACGTGAGTGTCCGGTTGTTGGCTCGCTTGACGACAGGTTGGCCGGGGTGAAACACGTGTCCGGCGATCTCGATCTGGTCGTCGGCGTCAAGCCATCGCGAACTCAACAAGCGATCGCTGATGGTCGCGTTCAGTTCGTCAACGACCTTGTTGGTCGGCGCCATAATCAACACGTCGCGGCCCTCGACAATCCCGGCGAATGCTTCGTCGGCGACTGCTTCGATTGCTGCTGCCTGGTCGGTGTGGCCGTGGATTCGACCGCGCTGGTTGTAGGTGTCGACGACTGTTGCATCTCCGTTGCGGAGCGCGAGCGTCGCATCGGCTTCCCAAGCGTGTTCGAAGCGGTGCAACACGTCGAGTTCAACGGTGACGACATCGAGATCATGAACGAGTTCGGCGAACATGCCCCCGGCATCAACCGAGTCAAGCTGGCGGTGATCACCGACGAGGATGGTCCGCCAGTTCTTGGTCTGGGCGATCTGCGCGTACTGGTGGAGCAACCGGGTGTCGACCATTCCTGCTTCGTCAATGACAACGACTGATCCAGCAGGCAGGTCCCACTCCCGACCAGGCGGACCCTGGCCATCACGCTGTTTGATGGAGTGCTCGTCGACGAGCTTGTGCAACGTGTCCGACTTGAGACCTGCTCCATCTTGGAGCTCTTGCGCCGCCGACGCTGACGGTGCAGCACCGAACACCGCAACTCCCGCCGACTGCCACGCTGCGACTGCCACCGCCAGCGCCCGTGTCTTGCCCGCACCTGCCGGGCCGACGACGGTGATGACCGACCGAGGGTTGGTGAGCATTTCCTCTACTGCTGCCGCTTGGGCCGCGTCGAGGCCCTCGGCCGTCTGCGCGTCGATGTCGACTGTTCGATGGCCTCAGCTGTTTGTTTCCTGCGCCCAGTCGACGATCTCGACCTCTCGCAGGAGATGTCGGCTCGTCGTGTACCGGACTGCCGACGGCGGCAACTGCACTGGGCGCCCATCCGAAGCTCGCAACACATCGCCCGCCTCGGCGGCTGGTGTGAGATCGACGACACCAACCGATGCCATAGCTTCCGCGCTCACCTCTTCGATCGTCGCCGCAATCGTTGCCGGATCGGGCCCGGTGACGCGCATTGCGATCTGTTCGATCAACTGCGGTTCAGCCCATTCGGCATGTTTGATCTCGACCGCTTCGAGGACCTCGTCGATCGACGGTCGGACCACCTCGGCTTGTTGCGGCGTGCTGGACAGGATGCTTGCAAGCATCTGATCGACATCAACCAACTCTTCAGCGCGTGCCCTCCAGCGGTCACGAAGCGTTGACGTCGGCAGCCCGGCATCAGCAGGCTTCGCGCCACGCGTGGCGAGCGTGATTGTCTTGTGCGCCTTGCCAACCTCGGCCGGCGTCGGGTCGCGTCCTTCACGAGCGACGAAGCCCGACACCCACTGGTCGACTTCGGACTCGATGTCGACGCCGCGCGTCGAGAACTCGACGAGCACCGTGTCATCGATTCCGACGATGTCGGCCTGACCATTCGCTTCCACGTCACCAAACTCCACACCCAACGACGTGTGCAGACCGGCACGCAGGTGCGTCTGATACTCAATACCGGCAGCCTTGGCCTGCCGATACAGACCGCGTGCGTCGAGCGTTCGCCACTGACCATCGGACACGGTCCGCACCGCATTCGAAATGAGCACGTGGTCGTGGAGTTGCGGGTCAAGCGCCCGGCTCGTGCGATGCCGATACCGAATCCCAAACACACCCTTGGCATCCAGGCCCGCAGCGCCAGCGTGACCGGTCCGCGTGTACGCAATCCGCGGCGACACCGATGTGATCGCCTGCTCGACCGCAGCCGTATGAGCATCCTCGACCGCAGCCACCACATCGTGGTCACCGAGCGCGTAGAGCACACTCACCGACTTCGGTGCCGAGAACGTCAGATCAAACGCCGTCACCGACCTGTCGGTCACCGTCGTCCGACCCAACCGTCGACCGTCAGGCGCGCACTTTGCTTCCAACAACAATCCGGCGTCAACGGCAGTCGCCAGACTTCCGGCGACAGCACCCGCCAAGTCGGCGCGCCCGATCCAACGGCCCGGCGCCTCGCCCTCGCCAGCGTAGTAATCCTCCACCCCCGCCACCACCGCGGACTGGTAGTAGCCGGCGTTCCCGGGGCCAACCTTGCCGACGCTCAACATGCCACGACCCGCGCCCGATCACCCTGGTGCAAATGTCTGAACTGCCTTCCGCCGCACATCCGACGGGCGAACACCCCGCCCGCCGATCGCCCGACGAAGCGGGCGGACACCAGCCGCACGGCGGCATGGGGCGAACCGAAGCCGAGAACCGACGCAGCCGGACCAACCAAGCAACGACCCGACGCAGGCAACCCCGGCCAGACCCCAAGGGCGAGCGGCAGGGAGCGCGCGGACTCAACAACGCAGCCCGCTTCTGACGGCCCAAACCCCAGGCGCCCGACCGCTCGGCCGGCACACCGAACGCAGACGCGCCGGGTCGATAGACAATGGAGTCCCATTACCGAGGTAAAGGCGACCGTCTCCGCGAAACGGGACATCCGGAAGCAAGAAATGTCGAACTTTCTGCCCGCCCCTGTGCGGCCCGGCTCCGTCGGCCACACGATCGGCAGCCGCGAAGCACACGGCCATCGCTCACGGCCGTCGCCGCGATCGTGCGGCAACCGTGCCTTCGTCGCGTGCGCACGACTGGCCGCGCACGACGGTTCATCCGATCGTGTCTGCCACTGCAGCCACATCGTGTTCGATGCGGATTCGTACGTCTAAGTCCCGCACCGTTCGTTCCGGCGCCTTTACCCCGGCATGACGACACCAACGACCATCAACAGCAACCACACCCGACACGACCCGGCTCGTCCGCTCCTCGTCGACGTCGCCAGGGCCGCAACGATCCTTGCGATCAGTCGATCGTCCGTGTACCAACTCATCTGGACCGAGCAACTCGTCCCGGTACGCATCGGCCGAAGCGTGCGCTTCTCAATCGCCCAACTCGAACAGTTCGTCGACGAGCGCATCGCCGAGAGTCACCCGTAGCGCTGAGAACTCTCGCCGCCCTATCGCTCCGGGACTGAAGTACGTTCGACGTATGACGAACGAGGCACGCTCCCTGCTGGCCAGAGCACGAGCGAGCGTCGACGCGTCGATTCTTGGCGGCTGACGCCGCACTCGTGGCGCCGGTCAAGGGGTTGCTGGTGTTCGACGCCCGGCGCGCTCGCCGAAAGCGTCGAGCGCTGCGAGTACCGAGACCGCGGCGTACTGTCGGTTGCGCCGGCCGCCGGTGACCTCCTGCAAGGCCCCAACCTCGACGAGTTCGGTGATCGCGGCTTCGGCTCCCATCGCCGAGACGTCAAGCTCACGCTGGACCAGTGCGTTGTCGAGCACCGGATGCTGGAAGACGACGTCGAGTGCACGCCAGACAATCGCCTGACGTCGGCTGGTGATCGAGTCGCTCCATGCGGCGCGGATGGCGCGCAGTTCGGTGACGAGTTGGCGGCCGTTGATGATGCTGTCGAAGCTCGCCTCTGCGAAGCGCTCAACGATCGGCTGTATGTCTCCGGCCCGATAGGCGGTGAGCGCGTCGAAGTACCGCTCGGTGTCGGTGAGCAACCCGGCCGAGACCGGGATGGTGACCTTGCGGGTCAATCGCTTACCTCGAAGCAAGCACTGCACGATGGCTCGACCGGTTCTGCCGTTGCCGTCAGGAAACGGATGGATCGTCTCAAGGCGAACCGTGCCCGATCGTGCACCGACGGTGACAAGGGTGCGTAGGTCTGGGTTGTGGTCGTATTCGTACTGAGCTACCGAGACGACCAGAGCCAGTTCAAGCAGCATGCTGCCGCCTACGTTCTCGGTCATCACAAATCGCTGATTGCTGTGCCGCGGCAGCACCACTCGGCTTCGGTCATCTGTCTCGATGGGAGTCGTCATAGATCTGGTGGCGCCCCACTATCCCATCGTGGGTAAATGGGTAGAACTCCGCAGGAGGGGTGGCGAACCAATGGGCAGGGCCGTATTCGCCGGTCTGACAGCAAACCCGAAATGGCAAGATGCACGCCAAAAAGTGGACTTCGGACAAGCGCCTGCCGGGAGTAATGAGCCGCAGGCACATGCCGATCCTATTACGGACGACTGCGCCACGCGTGCCTACCTATCACGCGGGCGGAAACAGCCCTGGACTCGGATAGTCGGGCACCTCAAACGTTTGGTCGCGGCCCTTCAGCTCGCTGTCGACGTCGAAGCCGACAAGATTTCGTCTGACCCGTGTCTCGGCGGTGCCGAGTTCGTCGGCGCGTCGGATCACTTGCATGGCGACCGTGTCGAGTCGTTTGATCTGTTGCGCCCGCTGTTCCCACGACGGCAACATGAACACCTCGCTGATCGACATAGGGTCGGTCGCGTCCCGGTAGGCGGCCCATTGAGTGGCGCCGGTTCGCAGCCGGACACGGCGCAGATCCGACAGCACCATCAAGAACGCCTCGAGACCTGGCGGATCGACCTGCCAGGTCGTGACCACCAACACCGGTTCGTTCGACGCCGCGACATCGGGGATCGTCCCGGCATCGCGTTCGAGCACCACCGGTGATTCGATTCGTTCGAGCACCGGAATCGGCATCCGGAACGAGAGGACCCCGATCACCGCGACCATTACCGAGAAGGCCACGAGCGCTTTGTCGGCTCCGACCGAGTTGCCGAGAGCGCCCGAGGCAACCGCACCCAGGGGTACGAACCCAAACACCGACAAGGTGAAGGCGCTCATCGTGCGGCCACGCACCCAGTCGGGCGTGAGCACCTGATACGTGCTGTTCAATGTGGCGAGGACCCACGTCCAAATCACACCCGCAATCGTGACGAACACCGCTGTCAGCGCAACCAGCGACGAGAGTCCGACCACGACGCCGACCAGCCCGAAGGCGACGATGGAGATCGGAAGCAGGCGGGGACCAAGCCGGCGGCTGGCTTGCGAGCGGGTCACTCCGCCAGCCACCGCGCCGCAACCAAACATACTCAGCAGCACGCCATACATCACCGAGCCGCCACCGAGCGCGTCGCTCGTGAGATTGGGGAGCATCGAGCGAAGGCCAGCCGAGGCGAATCCGAACAGCGACCCGAGCAACAACAGCCAGAGGTAGCCACGCGAGAACCGCAAATACCGGACGCCTGCCGCTATCGCGACGACCAGAGACCCCTTCTCCTGATCGAGGTCGTCGGTGCGTGCCAACGACACGGCGACAGCGACAGCAAGGTACCCCACCGCCGCGACACCGAACGAGAACCCCGCACCAACGGTCACCAGGAGCAGACCACCGAGGGCCGGCCCCAACGCAGTGGCCACTCCACCCGATGCCGAATTCAGCGACACGGCACCCGGCACGAGACTGGCCGGGACGAGCGACGGCACGAGCGCGTGCCAGGCCGGGTTGAAAAACGCGATGCCGATGCCGATCACGAGGCCGAGACCAACCAGCCGGGCCGGCGTCAACTCGTCGAGCGTCGACAACACCGACATGGTCACCGATGCCGCTACGAGCACCGACGTCGAGACCAGCAAGATGACCCGACGATCGAACAAGTCTGCCGCCGCGCCGGCGGGCAACGACAGCACCAGCAACGGCAGTGTCGGCGCCCCGATCATCGCGCTCACCCACAGCGGCGAGCCGGTCATCTCCAGGATCAGCCACGACGACGTGACCACCTGCACCAGGTGTCCGAGGCCAAAGATGATAAGGGCGATCCAGAAGGTTCGAAACATCGGGATACGCAGTGGCGCCATCGATGACTGGTCGCCGGTCACCGTGGGCCGCCTCCCGGTCGGGCGTCCAATCACGACATCACCATAGAGGCTACTCATCGAAGCTGAGTGGATCTCGGGTGCATTCGCCTGGTGGTCGAGTTCGGCGAGCGAGGCTTGCTGATGCCTTTACGACTGCCGACTCAAGGCATGACAAGCCAACAATGTTGGCTCATCATCGGACACTTCTCACGTGTTCGTCTTCTCAATGCTCGCGCGGACGAATCACCGACCCGATCGCAAGCGGTGTGGGCCGCGTCAACCAGTGAGTCGCCTTGGGCCGCATCCGCGGCGCCGGCGGCATCCTCCCCAAAGCGGCAGGCATGTACCCCTCGGCTCAAGCGGGTGCGGCGACGACGATCAAGCTTGATCGACGGCGCAGAACAAGACACCAACAACATCGCGACCCCTCTCCACGATCACCAGCGATGACTCCACTCGACGGCGCGGAGAACGGCTGCAAACCGGCTCTTCTCATCTGACTGTGGGTAGACCCCACGAACTGTTGGCGCAGGGTCGCTTAGCTGAACGCGCAATCACCGTCGGGGTTGGAGTGCGCGGCCGGAAACAACGCCTCAGGCCCGTCGGGCCAGCGCTGTTGGAGGTGACGTTGCTGGGCGCAGATCGCGTCGGCGCCGACGGCGCTGAGCGGGATGAGCCACTCGGTCGCCATCTTGGTGCTGTGATCGCGCAGGAAGGGCCAGCCGGAACTGTCGTTGATGATCGGGTTGAACGCCAACACGCAAGCGTCGTTGGCCCGTAGCCCGGTTTCGATGATCACGATCAGGAGCGCCCGGGTGGCGTGATCGGGGAGCTGGTCGAGGTTGTTCGGGCTCTCGATTTGGGTCATGACGAACTCGGGAATGAAGCGTGGCAGCGGCCGTGGTCGGGGTGAGATGTCGTCGTTGTAGAGCACCGAAGTTCGAACCAGTCCCGGTAGCGAATCGTGTCGGCGACAGGTGTCCAGAAACCCGCGCAAACAGGTGATGTAGGTCGACGATGTGTGGGGTTGCAGATGTGATCCGGTGATCGAGACGAGGTAGCCCTCCAACAGTTCTCGGGCCACCGCTGCGGGAGTCGCAGCGACGCCGGCAATGTTGGTGAGGTAGCGGTTGGACCAGACCATGGCACGGGTGTCGACGCCAACCGTGCCGAAGGTTTTGCCAGATCCGAGGCGGAGTCGCGCCCAGCGCTTCGTCGTAGCGGGTAACCATGGCCGGGTGATTTCATCGAAGCGGATTTGGTGCATCGCGGGTCAGCATGATCCCTACGAAGGCCTGCGACCACCCCGACCCTTACAACGAACCATCCGACACCTCAACCCGCCCGATCCAACCGACCACACCTACCGCCGACCACGACCGACTCGACCCCGATCTGCTCGCACCGATAGGATCCCAAGTGCTCCAACGAAACGACCGAATCACTCACCCAATCGAACTGACCACTCTCCACACATACCCGGGCTTACATTGGTTCGTTTCACCATCCTCGTGCTGGATTAAGTAGCATCTTTGGGTCGAGCGCCCGTTTGACTGCTTCGTGTAGTCCCACTACATCGGCGCCGAGTTCCAGCTTGGCGTGATGATTCTTGAGCGCGCCGACGCCGTGCTCCCCGCTGGCCGTGCCGCCGCGCCGGCGCGCCGTCTCTATGATCTCGTCGAACGCCGCCCACGCCGCCGAATGGTCACTGTGCTCGTCGAGCACGAGCGTCGGGTGGAGGTTGCCGTCGCCGGCGTGACCGAACGTGGCGATCTTCACGCCGTGGCGTTGGGCGATGTCGGCAATGTCAGACACGGTTGCGGCCAATTCACCTACCGGCACACAGATGTCGTCGAGAACGGTGGTTCCACGCTGTTCCAACGCTGACAACGCGGCGCGACGAGCGGTGAGCAGCAGTTCGCCCTCGGTGTCATCGTCAGTGGTGTAGCGCTCGGTCGGGCCTGCAGTGTCGAGTGCAGCAACCATTTCTTGCGCGGGTTTCTCTCGGCCAGCCGCCGGCCCGTCGACTTGCAGGAACACCAGCCCGGCTGACCCACGATCGAGTCCCATCGTCAGCAGGTCCTCAACCGCGTTGATCGTGGTGTTGTCCATCACCTCGAACAGCGACACCTCCACACCGCAGCGGTGCACCGCGTCGAGCGCGGCTGCGAGCGCGTCGGTGGTCGCGAACGCAGCGACCACCGTGGTCGCACCTTGCGGTTTCGTCCGGAGCCGAAGGGTAGCTTCGGTGACGATCCCGAGCGTTCCCTCTGAGCCGGTGATCAGCCCTACGAAGTCGTAGCCGACCACGCCCTTGCGGGTCGACGAGCCAAACCGAACTATGCGGCCGTCAGCGAGCACCACCTCGAGAGAAATCACCGATTGACGGGTCACGCCGTACTTGACGCAGCAGAGCCCGCCGGCATTCGTCGCGATGTTGCCACCGATCGTGGAGATCTCGTGGCTCGACGGGTCGGGGGGATACCACAGGCCGTAGGGTTCGGCTGCCCTGCGAACGTCAGCGGTGATCACCCCGGGCTGCACGACGGCCAACTTCTCCACCGGGTCAACCCGCAGAATCTGATTCATCAACTCGAGCGAAATCATGATGCAGCCGTCGATGGCGTTCGCTGCACCAGCGAGCCCGGTGCCTGCACCGCGTGGGACGATGGGGGTGGCGTGTCGTTGAGCGATCTCGACCGCGGTTGCCACCTCAGCGGTGGTCCTCGGGCGAACCAACGCCGCAGGAAGCCCAGCCGGGACATCAACCGGGCCGTGGTCGCGCCGGTAACTATGTAGCACCTCGGCGTCGACCACAACCGAGTCGAGTGCTGCGGACAGCTCGTCGATCAGCGTCACCGCAAACTCCGGACTCTACTCACGTCATCGCCGCCTCTTTGTTGAGGCCGGCCGGGCGATCCGCGTCCACACCGCGCCAGCGTGCAAGACCGAGCGCGATTTGTTGCGAGCGAACCGCGTGCACAAGCGGTCGCTCATGTTCCGCGAGCTCATCGGACACGCTCACGTGAGTTGCGCCGTCATGGGTCAATTCTTCGTTGAGCCGCGAGCCGATGCTCGTCACGGTCGCGCCAGCATCGAGAACATCACGGCTGATATCGGCGGTATCTTGAGCGACCTTGCCGTTCGAGTGGTGCACGACTGCACAAAGTCGGCACCGTCGAGGACGAACGGGCCATGCTGGAAATCGACTGGCGACCAGGCGAACGCGCTGCCTCCATACATTTCAGGTGATCCTAGCGGGCGAACGGCAAGAGAAAACCTCGGCGTAGGCGCATCACAGTAGCGGCCAGATCGATCGGTCCCACGATTGGGCCAGTGGCACCCTCGTCGACGATTGCTCACTCGAAGGCCTCGGTCAGGCGCTGCGGATTTCACGATACGCGCGACGGTTTGAGCAGCGCGCCAAAGCGAGGGAACATTGCGAGCGTCGCCGAGAATGTCTCCGTCGCAGGGCCGGCGACCTCGTCGCAGGGCCGGCGACCTCGTCGCCGAAATCGAGCATCAATACGTGCTCAACGAGCGCCGCAAAATCGCTCGACGCGTCGTTGGTGATCCCAGCAACGACTGCGCCCCTCGACATCCAGGTTTCGGCGACCGACACGATCTCGGGTGTGCGGCCGGACTCGGAGACTGCGGTCAGAGCGAGCCCTTTGACGTCAACCGATATGCCGTACCGGGTGAACTGGCTCTGAGTGACGGACCAGACCGGTACCCCTAGTGCCTGCTCAAGCAGGCACCGAGCGTATGCAGCTACACGACCCGAAGATCCTCTTGCAACCAGTGCGACACCTCGGCAACGTCGCAGAACCTCGACCAACGGTTCGGCATCGATGTCGTCGGCGATAATGCGCTCCACGGCCCGTGTGGATTCAACGATTTCGACGACCATCTGCGGGCTCGGGATAGCAGCGTGACGTGTCACGCGCCCATCTCTTCGGTGAACGACGGCAGGCGTCGAACCTGCGCGTCGAGCATGCGTTGGCGGTAGGTGCCGTACACCCGATCGGTGTCGGCAAGATCGACGCCGGGCACGGTCGACGAGCCTGACATCGGACTGGTCCAACCATCGATCGGGACTATCGCGTCCTCGATCGGGGCGCCGTCCTCGGTGAGGATACCGGCCACACCGGGGAGCCGCTTGCCCGACGAGTGCGACGGCTCACGGTCGAGCCTCGTCGCGCACGACACGGCGACCGCGAACAACCCGCGCTTCTTCGCGTCGAGAGAGGCGTCGATGCCAGCAGCGTTACGGCCGCTGTGGCTGTAAACGACCAGGCCGTCACCGGCATTGAGCGGTTGATGAGGGAGGAACTTGTCGACGTAGTTCTCGGTACGTTCCAACCACAGCAGTTCACATACCCCACCGGCTCCGAGCACGTTGTGCCACATCGTTCGTAGATCGGTGAGCGGGTTGAACCCGACGCAGCTGCTGCACCAGGCAAAAGCCTCCTGGCAGGGAAGCACCGAGTGTCCCGAGCTGTACAGGTGCACCAGCCCCTCGTTGGCCATTGCGTTCGCGAACGCGGTCAATGCAGCGTCCATCGCTTCTGCATTCTTCTCGCCGGCCCTCGATGAGCGCCGTGAGGCGGTGGAGATAGAGATCGGTCATGTTGGGAAGTGCTCCTTGTTGATGAGGAATGGGGGCTGATGAGGAATGGATGTTGATGGGTCGCCGCTAAGACGAATGGAGGGTGGAGCTGGTCTCGTAGCAATCGCCTCGCATGATCGAGAACGTCATTTCGAATGGGCCGACCCGGTCGGTAGTGATCCGCAAGGTGGCGAACACCGGGTCACCGACGTCGAGCCCGAGGATTTCGGTGTCGGCTGCGTCGGCGGCACCCACGCGGTAGGTCTCGGTCGCCTCCATCGGTTCGATACCGGCGTCGCGGCGCAGCACCCGCAACGAGGTGGATTGCTGAGTTCAGTCGACGGTCACCGGACCGTGAGAGGCGGTGCCAACTGTGTGAGCCGCTCGCGATTTCGATCGGAGCCACACCGGCATAAGTCGCGAACGCATCGGGCGATCTGAATCGCGAAGCCAGTCCGGTCCGCCCAATCAGGCGGACTGCAGTGACAGCTCCGGCGCCATCGATCTCACGGAGTCGAGTGCCGTTGTCTTGGAGCGCCTCAGTCATCCGCTGCTCCATTTCAGCCATGCTCACGTCGACGACGCGGAGGTCGCGAACCAAGTCCTGAGCGAGTTGCTTGCGTGTCTGTTCCGCTGCCGACTCCGGCCGAACCGATCGCAGCAGCGTCGCCGCAGCCTTGGCATGATGGCCGTTGCGCCGCCGCCAGGAAGCAGATCGCGAAGAATCGAGTGAAGCTGGTTCGTGACCCGAACTCGTTGCGCCGCAAGGTTCGCCCGCCGCTCTTCGAGCATCGCGAACACCGTGGTGTGGTCCTCCGCAGCAACCACAGTCGCGTCGCCATGCAGCGCTGCGATGCTCGCTGCCGCTGCAGCATCGATGACATTGGTCTTGCGTCGACTGCCGCGCGACAACTCCCGAACCCGTGCCGTCGCGGCAAAGCCCGCGAGCATTTTCGACGGCCCATCGTCGTTCAGGGAACGGCTTGGACCATCGCATCAACTCGCGATAGCCCGCCAGTGTTGCGTCGATACGCACCGACGCTGCTGTGTGGTTCGTTGCCGGGTCCATGGCGTTGGCCGTGTGCGACATCTTGTGGGGATCGATCCCGATAATCATGTGCTTTGCTCGCTTCTCTCGCATTCGTGGATGGGAAGAGCAGCGCCCGGCATGCCGACTTTCAGACCCGCCAGAACGGGATCTCACCTCTGTTGCGCCAGACCACCACCGGTCGATGGTCGGGAGGCAAACCCCGGGAGAGCCAACCCGAAGGTGGCAGGCGCTTCACGAGCCAACCCGACCAACGACCTACCGGACACTACGAACCACAGCACGCACCATCCGGCAAGTTCCATACAAGTCGGCGCTTCAGTCACACCGGTGGAGCAGAGCTGGCAAGCCAGATAGTTGGTGAGGCCGACGGGGCATTCCGGGCCCTCGCACCCGGCGACCAGGCACGCGGGCTGATCGTCTTCTGAACACCGACCTATTGACGGCATCAGCAAGGGTGTTCGGCAACTGGTCGAGAAGCGAGTCGCCAATCACTCGGGTGTTCGGCTCAGTCGCGTTGTCCAACCTGCTGCGTGATCAACCCGTAGAACTCGGGTCGCCGATTCTGTTCGAGGTCCAGGAACCCGCGGTAACGCGTCGACTCATCGAGGTCGCACGTGTGGATTACGAGCTCGTCGCCGAGTGTCGTGCTCTGCGCGACGATTTCTCCTGAGGGAGCGATGATCGAGGTGAGTCCAATCTGGCTGACGCCTTCTTCGACGCCGGCCTTGCCGACGGCAACCACCCACGCTGCGTTCTGGTTCGCCCCTGCTTGCATACACAGTTCATGGTGAAACCCGACGAGCCGATCGAGTTCCGGGTACTCAGGAATGTTGTCGGGTGTGTTGTAGCCGATCAGGATCATCTCGGCACCAAGTAGACCAAGCACTCGGTATGACTCGGGCCAGCGTCGGTCGTTGCAGATCGACATTCCCAAAGTTCCGCCGAAGGCGTCCCACGTCTGGAACCCAAGATCACCGACATCGAAGTACCGCTTCTCGAGATTCTGAAACGGGTTGTGGGGGCGGTGCTCGGCATGCCCGGGAAGGTGAATCTTGCGATGCTTCCCGACGATGCGTCCGTCAGGGCCGACGAGAATGCTCGTGTTGAATCGTCTCGTTCTGCCCCCGACGGTCACCAGTTCTGCGTACCCGAGCGAGAATCCGATTCCGAGCCGGGCAGCTTCCTCGAAGAGCGGTTGGGTGTCAGGCCCGGGCATCTCGCGTTCGAACCAGCGATCCAGTTCCCGCTCGTCGTCGATCCACCAGTGGGCGAAGAAGGCGGTCAAAGCGCATTCGGTGTAAACGATGAGGTCGCACCCTGCGGAGTGCGCTTGGCGCATCTCCGTGATCAGCCGCTCGACGACCTCGGCACGGCTGGTGCGGCGATCGACGGGCCCGGATTGGGCGGCGGCAACTGTGATGGTTCTCGGCATGTCGTTCCCTTCGGTTCTGTGTACGTCTGACTGAGGTCGGGTCACTCGGAGCCGGGGAAATTAGCGAACACGGGGCTCGACCATGCTTGGGCGCCATCGTGCTGCAATACCCGCAACCAATACGGGTTCCAGCCAGGTTGTGGATCAACATCGACGAATGTTCCTGCACACGATGGCGGTGCAAGGCCAACGGGCAAACGCTCCACTCGCACGGTGCGGGCAGGGTCAGCGGCGGCGACAACGAACGGTCCGGCGTCTAGCTCGACAAGCGGAACGGCAAACGTCATCGGGTCGGTGGCGAACTCAAGCGTCGCGTCGGGCGACTGCGACCCGTCGAGTTGCAGCACGACGCCGTCCCAGTCGCCGGCCGTCACGGACTGCCAGCTGGCAGAGGTCTGCGTCCATTCGTTGAGGCCTTCATCGGGACTATCGAATGCGTGTCCGGTTACATCGGTGATTTGTGCGCCGTCGAGGCGCAGGCAACCGTCCCAGATCATTCGTGCTTGTCGCCAGTTGCCTTGGGCACTGGTTCCACGCCAGGCAACGCGGATTGAGTCTGATGGGGCAGCGTCGGTGGGTTCGAGTGGCACTTCGTGGAGTCGCTGGGCACCGCGCCAGATTTCGACCGAGTCGAGCGGCGCGGTTCCCTCCACGCGAAATCGGATCGTCGGAGGCCCGTCCGCTGAGTACTCGGTGCCGTACGGGTGGCCGTCGACTTCGAAATCAAGGAAGATACGCTCGCCGGTCGTTGCGTAGCAGCGTCGTTCGCGCATCCCCTCCCAGAGCGCTTCGCGTGTCAGTTCGGGGAGGGCGAACGCCGTGAGTCCGCCACGCACGTTGCGCACGGCCATGTGACCTGGGTGACTGGCGCCTGGTCGTCCGTCAACGCCGTCGCTCCCGGCGATGACGCCCAGGCGGTAGCCACGCTCCAGCGCATCGAGCATGAACCACTCGGAGGTGGCATGAGTTGAGTGCACCTCGATCAAACGCTCGACCTTCGGTTCATGCCACCGCAGGTTCGCTGTACGCCCTCCGACGTGCAGAGCGATGATGACGTCTTGTTCTCGGTAGTGGTCGTGCAGATTGTCGACGTGAGATAGGTCGGTGTCGAGATCCGTAACGTCTTCGACGAACTCGTGGCTGCACCGTCGAAGCTGGGCGTCATCGCCAGGAAAGTAAAGATTGCGGTCACCCCCGAGTGGGGTGAGTGCCGACCACTCCACGCCCAGGAGCGGAACGAATCGACCCGGTTCGTGCATCCCAGCCGTTGTTGAGGCGGTTTCTTCCCATTCGGGTGCTGTGACCATATAGCAGTTGGCCTGATGGCTGCCGACGTCACAGGCGGCGAAGTCGCGTGCATGGCGGTAGTAGTTCGGCACTGATCGTGCACCACATCCGACCAGCGATTGAGCGTGTATGTCGCCCCAGTACAAACGTTCTTCTGGATCCGATTCGACAACGATGGGGTTCGTCACAGTGGCGAGCCCGCCGTTGCGTTGACTCACCTGGAGACGGTGCACCCCAGTCTCAAGCAGAACTGCCTCGATGCGGGCGAAGCTGCCCTCGGCTGACCGGACCCGACCGCTCGGGCTCTCAGCTGTTTCGACCTCGAACTCGGAATCAAAGCCGCTGGCAGGGTTTCCCCAAATGTCCTCGACCCTGACGTGGATCTCGAACGTCTCCCCGGCCGCTACCCGGCTCGGTGCCGACGCGACGAGGGTGTGTGCGTCTGTACCTTCGACAGCCACTTCGACGCGGGCAATCTCGGTCCAGTTGTCGCCGGGTTGGTTGAGGAGACGGACGCTGAGCGGGGACGCTTCTTCGATGAACGTCTGGACATGTGCCCCCGGGGAGCCGCGTCGATTGTCACCGAAACGAAACTCGATGCGATCTCCAGCTGGGAGTGGCGCCAGCACCTCCACATACAGAACATGGTCGAACGGATGCCATGGATACACGAGCTCGGTCCACCATCGCAGCGGAGCACCGCTTGCTGCGTGCACCGTGAGAAAGTCGGGCGCCGTCGGATCGCTTGCCTGTGGCATGCCCCAATCGCTGGGCCAACGACGAGCGAGCGCGACGCTGCCGCCCGGCTCCATCGGCTCCATCGTGTCGAGCGACACCGTCCAACTTGAGATCGACCCCGCCTCGGCCGGGTCAGGGCATGTCGATAGGACCTGCCCCAAGGTTCCGGAATGGTCGACCTCGACTGTGAACATCGCACGTCCTTTCGATTGCCGATGAACGCCACCGTTGTAGCACAACATATGGGGAGGTCACCGGCGGGTTGCCGTCGCGGGGAGCACCGCAAGCAGCCGCAACCACGACCAGTCGAGTGTTTGCGCACCGTCTGGAACGTTTAGACTGGATTCTGGCGTCAGCGACTCCACCGTCGCTCTCGGCCAGCCTCGCTCAGCTCAGCTCAAGGAGACACAATGATCGACTCAACGTTCGGCGGCCTCGTCGCGGTGGTCACTGGCGGATCATCAGGAATCGGATTGGGCACCGCCCGGATGATGATCGCGGGCGGGGCGACAGTGATCTCACTTGATGTCGATCCGGATGTCGATCCGGATGTCGATCCTCCTGTGATCGGTATCCGGTGTGATGTGTCTGACACGGCCTCCGTAAGTGCGGCGATCAGCGAGGTCGGCGAGCGTTTCGGCCACATCGACATCGTTGTCAACAATGCCGGAATCGGAGCTGCGGGCGCTGTCGATGACAATGATGAGACCGAGTGGGTTCGTGTCTTCGATGTCAATGTGGTCGGCATGAAGCGAGTCACGAGCGCAGCGCTCCCATTCCTCCGGAACTCCGACCATGCGGCGGTTGTGAACACTGGATCGATCGCTGGTTGGGCTGGTTTGCCTCAGCGGGCGCTCTATAGCGCGACAAAAGGGGCGGTTCATGCGCTCACGCTGGCGATGGCGGCCGATTACGCACGGGAAGGAATCCGGGTGAATGCCGTGGCGCCCGGCACCGCTGATACGCCGTGGGTAGGTCGGCTACTCGACCAGGCCGACGACCCAATTGCCGAACGCGAGGCGTTGAACGCACGTCAACCGATTGGACGGCTGGTGAGTTCCGATGAGGTCGCAGCAGCGATTTGCTACTTGGCGAGCCCGGTCTCGGCGTCGACCACGGGCACGATCCTTGGGGTCGATGGCGGAATGTTGGGGTTGCGAACGCGACCACCTCAGACGGCACTGTTGCGTTGACGGATCGGGTGCGGGTCGCAGCGTGCCCGGGTGATTCCTCATCGCTGTCGCCACTCTGAGTCTCTGTCGTTTGCGGGCTTCCGGTTCCCGCCGGACGTGAACTTGCTGGCGGCGCTCTGGTACCTCCGCTACGGACTGTCGTACCGCGATGTTGAAGAACTCCTGGCCGAGCGCGGCATCGAGGTTGACCACGACACCATCTACCGGTGGGTGCAACGCTTCACTCCGCTGGTCATCGACGCGGCACGACCGTGCCGGCATAGTGTCGGCGACCGCTGGTTCGTCGATAAATCCTACGGCAAGGTCGCCGGAGCGTGGCGGTACGTGTACCGGGCGGTCGATCAGCACGGCCAGGTCATCGACGTGTTCGTCTCGCAACGCCGCAACGTCGCTGCTGTCGCCAAGTTCTTCGAGACGATGTTGGCCGGTCGTGACCGGCCAAGAGAAGTCACGACGGATTTGGCTGTACCGCTGATGCGCGTTGTCGACGAACTTCTCCTGGAGGTGCTCCACGACACCACCCAGTTCGCCAACAACCGGATCGAGTGCGATCACGGACGACCCAAGGCGAGACGCCGGCCAATGCGCGGCCTACAAACCGATCAGACCGCGTCGACGGTGATCCACGGTCATGCCGTCGTTCAGAACCTGCGGCGCGGCCACTACGAACTCGGTGTCGAAGCCCACCACGAGTGGCTACGTGTCGCGGCAGCGTTCGATGAACTCAGCACAGCGATCTGACCGGAAGCCCGGGGCAACACCGGTCTGCCGCGCCCCGCGTTCGAATAGCGCGACAGTGCCAACGTATCTCAGCGGACTCGTTGCCGGTGACCGCTATGAAATCGTTGCTGTGTTTACCCGGCGCGCCACTTCCGAGCGGTAGCAAACGTTCTCGGCCAACCGTACGGCCCAGCGGTTCGTTGTCATTAGATTGCCCCAGAGCACCAGCTGACGTGACCGCTTGAAGTCACCTGGTAAAATAGACGTTCCCCTTGGTGAAACACAGTAGCGGCAGGAGCGGTACTCTTCTTGTCGACACCATCACGACGTGAGAGGCAACCCCACCATGAATCTCGACGACCCGCAGACCGCAACCGAGGCCCATTCGGAAAGAGCGCGCCCCTTGGGAACGGATTCGAAGGGATTTCCACTCCGCGGAGATGCGTCAACTGGATGGTGTGTTTTCGATTCCGACGTGCCCTACCCAGTCGCGATCATGTTCGATTCGGCGATCGAACACAACAGCGCCTTGATGCGAGGTTTCTGCGAACGAAACGGCGTTTCATTGGCACCCCATGGCAAGACCACGATGGCCCCTGCACTGTTTCGCCGCCAGCTCCGCGATGGCGCCTGGGCGATGACTGCCGCGACGGTATGGCAGGCCAGAAGGATGCGAGGCGCTGGGGTGGAACGGGTCGTGATCGCCAATCAGGTCGTCGTGCCCGGCGAGATCGAATGGCTGGCCAAGTCGCTCGACGAGGGTTTTGAGGTCTACTGCTACGTCGATTCTGTGGAGGGTGTCGACATCATGAATCAGACCTTGCAGAGCATCGGAGTCGCCCAGCCATTGCCAGTGCTGCTCGAAATGGGGATCAATGGTGGACGAACCGGGGTACGTACCATCGCTGACGGGCTGCTCGTCGCAGCAGCAGTGGATCGGTCCCCGCACCTGGTTTTGTCCGGAACGTCAGGGTTTGAGGGCATTCTCGGGCCGCTCGATGGCCGGAGTGCTCACGAGCGGGTCGATGAGTTCCTCGATCAGGTCGTCGAACTCACCCACGCAATCGATGCCGAAGGCTGGTTCGAGTCGGCGACCGAGGTGATTGTCAGTGCGGGCGGCAGTGCGTACTTCGATCAAGTCGTTGATCGGTTCTCGCACGTCAACATCGACGCTCCTCTACGGATCGTGATTCGCAGCGGCTGCTACATCACCCACGACGACGGCAGCCTGCACCAGGCCTCGCCGATGGGCGAAACTCCCCGCACCGCACAGCGCGATCGGCTGACGGCGGCGATCGAGGTCTGGGGTGTTGTGCTCTCGCGGCCCGAACCTCGGCGAGCATTGGTCGGTATCGGCAAACGCGATGCCTCGGCCGATGGCCTGTTGCCGGTCCTCAAGAAGATCCGCCGCAGGGGTTCGACCGAGATCGAGGAGGTCTCAGGGGATCGCGTTGTTGAGATCAACGACCAGCACGCGTTCTTGGAACTCGAGCCGACTGATTCGCTCAGTGTTGGAGATCTGGTGGGTTTCGGGATCTCGCATCCGTGCACCACCTTCGACAAATGGCGTGCGATCCCCATCGTCGATGACGACTACCGAGTTATCGAGATCGCCGACACATTGTTCTGACCACCCCACGCCCTATTCGTACTGAGCTTCGCGCTCGTAAGGGAACATTGGTCGCCGTCGATATTGATACTCAAGTGCTCCAATGTCGGCGCTAGTACAGCCAGGTGTGTTGAGTTGGATCATCTCCGCAGCGATCGGTTCATATGTTGCACGCGGCGAGTGAACTCCTTTGGCGACAATGATCGGCTGCGTCAGAGGGTCGAGACCGGCACTCACAAGTTCTTGCCGACTGGTGTTGCCACGCGGCAGCGACGTCAGCAGCACCATGTGATCGTCCTCGGTGTGGATCAGCGCCCTCGGGCCCGCATCGTAGAATCGGAAGCCGCCGTGGGTCGGCCCCGCATCTTCGAACTTTCCGTTGTCGAGCATCCGAACCGTGCCACGGACGGTGACGGGGCCGCCGTGTAGATCGTCAGTTTTCCCACCGACGTCGAGTTCTACCGTTGAACCGACGCCTGCGTTCTCACAGACGACGACGGAACCCGGGTCACACACTGAATGGAACAGCCCACGCACCCCAAGACGCTGAGCCGCTGCCAGAACATGGGTTGAGTCGGCTGGGCTACCGCCGCCAACATTGTCTCCGACGTCGAGCAGGACCACCGGATGGGCCTCGGCCTGGGCTGCGTGTCGGAGTGCGACATCGATGTCGACCCCATCGCCCTCGAGTTCGGTGCGAACCGCCCAGGCAGCGCGAGCAAGTTCTTGTGCGATCTCTCTGGCCAACTCGGGATCACCATCAGTGACCGCCAAAAACGCCATCCCCATTTCCTCCACATCCGCGTACGGGAACCCTTCGGCGATACTCACAGAAAGAACCCCTGGCCGCTGCGCAGCCTCGGTAGCCAAAGCACACAACTCCTTCATCGGCGAGTCACTCGTGCCCTGGCGCAAGATGTTGACGGCGACTGGTGGCTTCTCGAGCGCCATCGTCGGGTGAATCTCACCACGAACCACGCCGAACACAAGGTCTGCGCACTGGCGGGCGCGGAGGCGGGGGTCGAGATGAGGGTTCGTGAGGTAGATGTTGACGACGTCAGCACACGCAATCATTCGGGGCGACACGTTGGCGTGCATGTCGTAGGTGACGCCGATCGGAACATGATCACCGACAAGTTTTCGGACGCGTTCAAGGACCTCACCATCTGCATCCCGGTGAACCTCTGATGCTGCCGCGCCGTGAAGCCCCAGTAAGACCGCATCCCACGGCCCGCCTTCTTGGAGTGCGGCCAGCAGCCTGGCGAGGATGGTGTCGAGCGCCTCAGCAGTGATGGTTCCCATCGGATTGAGGTCGAAGGAAAGCAACGGCACCAGTTCGACTTCGTCGTCGTCGGCGGCCGCTTCGATGAAGCCCGCCAGCGTGGCTTGCGACTCGGCGTACTTGGCGATCAAGCCGTCACCGACATCTGGACCACTGGCAAGGAATTGCTCAAGGCTTGCCGGTACCGGCGCAAACGTGTTCGATTCGTGATGGAGCCCGAGGGTTGCAACGCGCATGATGATCCTTTGGTGTGAAGAGTGATCGACCGATTAGACGCTTGCCGAGCGAGGGGCACGGCGCAACACTCGACCCGGGCGATCCGTGGAGATCGTTCCATGATCCAACATGACCCGGCCGCCAACGACCACGACGTCAATGCCGGTCGGCGGAGCGGCGTCCTGACCAAACTCGGAGTTGTCGATGACCGTCTCGGGGTTGAACATCACGAGATCAGCAGCTGCCCCCACCGCCAGGGTCCCACGATCGGTCATGCCCAGACGCCGCGCGGGCTCTGCCGTCATCTTGTTGACCGCATCGACCAGTTCGAGTACTGCCTTATCGCGGGCGTACACGCCGAGCACTCGAGGGAATGTTCCGAAGTTGCGTGGATGCGGACATGCCGTTGGCTGGTCGAGCGGAATGGCATTGCCGTCAGAACCAATGACTGACAAAGGGTGAGCCAGGAACTTCGCAACGTCGTCCTCGTCGCGATAGAACAGCACCACTTGCAGCTCGTTGCCATATCGTTCGCACAGCTGGAGCGTCAGTTCATAGGGTTCGATTCCCTCGCTCGTCGAGAGCTCCTCGAGTGTCTTCGCGATGCCATAGCCGTCAGGACAGCTACTCACGAGGAAGCGGTCCCACAGCCAGGGAATCCCACCGAACCAACCGTCGGCCATGTCGTCGAGGGCTTGTTGACGGTCGTCGGGATTCGCGAGCCGAGCCCGCATCGCTTCGGTGCCGCCTGCTTGCAGCCACGGTGGGAGGTACTGGGTCAACGAAGACGAAGAGGCGGCATACGGATAAACATCGAAGAAGATGTCAATGCCCTCCTCGCGAGCCTCGTCGAACATCGCCAAAAGTTCAGTGCCGTGCCCCCACCGATCCGGGCGGTTGATCGCCAGGTGGCTGAACTCGACCGTGACACCCGTCTGCCTGCCAATATCGATCGCCTCGGCGACCGATGCGCGTTCGTCCGGAGCGATTGCCCTGCAATGCGTGGCATACAACGCACCGCGCGCGGCCAGTACTCGCGCGAGTGCTGCGACTTCGTCAAAATCGCCATACGAGCTCGGAACGTGGGTGAGCCCGGTACTCATCCCGAACGCGCCCTGTTCCAAGGCATGATCGAGGTCACCCTCCATACGGCTGAGTTCGTCCGCTGTCGCGGGCCGATTATCGACACCCATCGCAGCCACGCGCAACGTGCCGTGGCCAGCCAACGGAGCGACGTTGATTGCCAAACCCTGCTCGTGCAACGCGTCGGCATATCCGTCAAAGTCGGTCCACCACGGCGTGATCGGCGCGGTAGCTCGGGCAAGGTGATCGGCGTGGAGATCGAGCCGTTTTGGTTCGATTGGAAACGCTGCGAACGAACAGTTGCCGACCACCTCGGTCGTGACTCCTTGACGCAGCTTGCTCTCACCGGTGCCATTTTCAACAAGGGTGAGGTCGGAGTGGGTGTGAATATCGATGAACCCAGGACACACGACTCGTCCCGTCGCGTCGATGGATCGTTCTGTGGGCGCATCGGCAGCGACGTCGCCGACCGCTGTGATCAGGCCGTCAGATATCCCGATGTCACCAGGTCGAGCCGGCGCCCCCGTTCCATCGATCAGGGTGGCATTACGGATGATCAGGTCGAACATGGCGTACCTCTCAACGGTAGGGATAATTGTTGAACAATGATACCACAATGTGAAACGGCCAATCCACTAGATGGAACCTGCTAGCCTCCCTCAATGATCAGCGAATCGAACGACGAAACTTCAGGCTCCGGACGCTCTGCTGACTTGGCGGACAGCGCAACTCCTCGAGGATGGACGCCGATCACCACCGAGATTTCGAGTCATCTCCCGTTCAATCCAGCGGTCGAGGCGAACGGGTTCGTCTTCGTGTCGGGCCAAGCGTCTGTCGATGCAACTGGGGCCATCATTTCTGGCACATTTGACGACGAGATGCGCCGATCGTTCTCCAACGTCGAAAGCATCCTTGCCTCAGCAGGCCTCACGCTTCGAGACGTCGTTCGGGTCACGAGCTACGTTCGCGATGCAGTTGACGGGCCTCGCTACAACGAGATCTACCGTGAGTTTTTCACCGCGCCGCTGCCGGCACGCACAACCATTTCAAACTGTCTCTCGCCGGCCCTCAAGTTTGAGGTTGACGTCATCGCTGTGCGGCCGAACCCGGCCGGCACGGTTAGCTGAGTCGCCGACCGTCGACGCTGTCAGGCCTCAATGACGGTCGCGTCCATGAGGCCGCGCATATATCCGTATGCGAATAAGCGGCCAAGCATGGTGTACCCGGGTTCCCCGTCGTCCTCGCCAACGAGTTGCGGAACGTGGTCAGGCCGAATCGGGCCATCGAACCCGATCTCGCGGTAGGCCCGCATTGCTTCGACCATGTCGGTCTGGCCGGTGTCTTGCCATGTCTCGACGAAAGACTCGGCTGTACCGATGACATCGCGGAAGTGGACATAGGCGATATGGCCACCAAGTTGCCTGATCGCAGCGGGGACGTCGATGCCCATCTCCGAGAACGTGCCCTGGCAGAAGGCGATCGCGTTCGATGGGGACGGAACGAGATCGACCAATCGCTCGAACCCATCGACGCAGTGCATCACCCGATCGTTGCCCAGCAACTCCGGTAGTGGTGGATCATCGGGATGCATGGCCAGCACAACCCCGGCGTCCTCGGCAACGGGAATGATTTCCGTCAGGAATGCTTCGAGGTTCGTCCAGAGCTGATCGCGCTTGGCACCTGGCTCGAGCGACTCCCGAAATGGTGGCCGGCCCGGGATGTGAGCGCTGTGCAGATTGTCGAGATCAAACGCCGTCACCTTGGCCCCACCTCGCTCCGGAGAGTCAACACTGGTGCGAATCCAGTCGGTCCCAGCCATGAAGTTGTAGCAGATGATCGGAACGCCGATCTCGCCAAGGTGACGGACAAGTTTCTTCATCTCTGCCATCTCGGTGCCGTCATCTCGACCGAGCTTGATGTTCTCGATCGGTAGATTTCCCTCGACGACCCCCAGCCGCATCCCGTAGGACTCGATTCGGGCATTCACCTGGTCGAGTTGGGACAGATCAGCACCCGGGTATCGGGCGACGATCTCCTCCACACCGGTCTGAGCAGCCAGCGTCAGGTTCTCGTGTGACATTGGAGTCACCACTGAGGCCAGCTTCATCAGCCATCACCGACGATCGCGGTTGCTTCAATCTCGATCAGCAGGTCGGTATGAAGCAGTTCGTTGATGCCGTAAAACGCACTCGCCGGCGGATACTCCATATGTCCGAACGCCTCGAAATGGGCACGACCGGCGGCTTCCCATTGCGAGATGTCGGTGACGAACACTCGGGTACGCACAACATCGTCGAGGCTGCCACCGAGTTCATCGAGAGATCGCTTGATGATGCTGCAGATCTCACGGGCTTGCATGTACATGTCGCCGGGATGCAAGATCTCGCCCGCAGGCCCGCTTGACGTCGTGCCGGCAACCTCGATGAGGTTGCCGAGTCGCACAGCCCTGGAGTAAGCCACATCCGACCACGATCGATTCGATGCGATACCCGTTCGTTCCATTGTCATTCCTCGCTCCCTTGCAGCCATCGCTGTTCGCTCCCCGCTGGCCCGTACGACCAGTACACGACAAGCTGCTCATCGCCGAACGACGTGGTGACGTGTAACGAATCAGGCGGCGTGACCACCAAGTCTCCTGGCCCGACGGGGACCACTTCGTCGTCAATCGTGATCGAGCCAGTCCCCCGGACGACCATGGCGAACTCTTCCGCAGCGTGATGATGGACAGGCGTCGAATACCCAGGTGGCAGAACGCTGATGCCCATCGCCATCCTCGCCGACGTCGCATCATCGGGGGTGGCAAACACGGCGACGATCCGACCCTCGATCAGGGGATATTTCTCCGTGCCGCCTGCGTCGAGCGCTGCAACAGCCTCGTCCACCATCTCATCAATATTGCGTCTCACCAACGTGCCCATCTTGCCTCCTCGTTCTCCGTTGTCTACTCGACTATCGAAACTTACTTGACCACCGAAAATCCGCCATCAACTCGTACGACTTCGCCGGTGATGAACGACGCCCGATCGGACAAGAGAAATTCGACCACCTCGGCAATTTCTGCCGCATCGGCCAACCGCCCGAGAGCGTGCGCTCGCGCCTTGGCATCGGCATCAAGAGTACCGGCGGCATGAGCGTCTCGAATCATCGGTGTATCCACGTACCCGGGCGAAACAGCATTGACCCGGATGCCCTCAGCAGCCCACTCCACAGCAAGGGTGCGAGTGAGTGCCGCAACGCCAGCTTTGGCTACTGAGTATGGCAGCCGTCGTGGCCAACCAAAATCCATAGCCACGGAACAGAAGTTGACAATGGCACCACCGCGACCGTGCGACATCATCGACCGGGCGGCCGCTTGCGCAGCCCACAGAGTGCCTGCCAAATGGACCCCGAGCACGCTATCCCAATGGTCTTGATCGATATCGACGCTCGCCTGATTGTGAAGCGTTCCGGCGGCGGCAACCAGGCCGACTATTGGGAGACCGCCCGAAACCTTTTCGAGTGCTGCGCTCGTCGCCAAGCGGTCCGAGATATCACAGACCGCGATGTTGAGTCGGTCTGGATGGCCAGCATGCACCGTGTCCAGTGCCTTGCGATCGATATCGATCAAACCGAGCCGCACATCAGGCCGGTTTTCCAAGATCACATCGATCGTTGCACGACCAATCCCGCTCGCGGCTCCGGTGATAACGATGCAACCAGAGGGTGCCGGAGCAGGCGCAAGACGTGCCTCACTTGGCGTGTTAGCTACCGAACTCATTCGGCTACTATCGCACAGTTGAACAACGTCTAGTATCAGTCGTGCTGGTCGTTGGCGTCGGTCGGCTCAACCGCATCGACCTGTACTTGGATTCGCGGCCCAACCAATCGCCAAAATGAGGTACCTCAAACATGCGCATCGGACTGATCCAGATCACCCAGGAAACGAGCAGCTTCAATCCGACGCTGACTTCGCTCGTCGATTTCGAGTCGTTCGGGATCTATGAAGGCAACGAGATCCTCGAGCGTCTTCACTCTGCCGGCCCCGTGGGCGGTTATCTCGCGGGCATCCAGCAGGCCGGCGTCGAGGTCGAGACCGTTCCAATCATTCGCGGGGCCGCCCGATCAGGTGGCCGGCTCTCATCGGAAGCGTTCGAATTCTTTGACAACAAGGTTCGAGATGGACTCGGGTTGGCAGGCGAACTTGACGGATTGGTGATGTTGCTGCACGGCGCCGCGTCGGCTGAGGGAATCGACGACGTGGAGGGGGCCCTGCTCAAGACGGCTCGCGAGGTCATCGGAGAGTCATTGCCGCTGGCGGTGATGCTTGACCATCACGCCAACGTGACCCAAAAGATGATCGACCATTCCGACCTCGTCGTCGGATTCCGCACTCAACCGCACGACCAGTTCGAGACTTCTCAGGCCCTGACTGAACTCGCGGTGCGGCTCTTCACTAGGAAGATCCGACCGACGACCGCTTGGCGAAAACTCCGGATGCTCACCCACCAAGAGCAATATCTCACTGCTCGCGGCCCGATGAAGGTTCTGTTCGACCGGGCGCGCGAAATGGAGAACGACCCGCTGGTCCTGACGGTGTCGCCATTCCCGATGCAATGCTGGCTCGATGCTGACGAGGGCGGATGGGCGATGATCGTCGTCACCGACAATGATCCGGTTTTGGCTGAGACGCTGGCCGACGAGATGGCTGATCTGGCCTGGTCGATGAGAAACGACTTCCAGCGCACCGAAAGCCTGCCTGTCGATGAAGCTGTCCTTGTTGCCGACCGGGCTGATGAGGATCTGGTCATTCTTAGCGATACCGGCGACTCGGTGTTGGGCGGATCGGGAGGCGACAGCACTGTCATCCTCGAGGCGATCCTGCGGCTCGGTATTCACGGACGCGCACTGATTCCGATGATCGATCCAGTCTCCGCAGGTCAACTGATGCAGGCCGGTATCGGCGCCACCGTGACACTCGAACTGGGTGGCCGCTCGGCTCCGTTTTTCAGCCCACTGCGGGTGACGGGTGTCGTACGCGCCGCTTCCGATGGGATCGTCGAACTGACTGATCACGCCGAGACTCAGATCGATATGGGACACACCGTTGCGTTCGAAGTCGGACCCGTGACACTCTTGGTCACCGAGTTCGCAGGCGTTGCCGGTATCCACCCAGCCGTGTACCGCCACGTCGGGTTGGAACCGGTCGACTTCTCGATGGTCGTCATGAAGACCGCGTCGAACTTTCAATACATGGCCCCGATGACATCGACGGTGATTCGAGCGGCCACGCCAGGCCCAACACAATCTGACATTGCCGCGTTGCCATGGGAACGGATTCCGCGACCGTGCTTCCCGATGGAGTCGGTCACGGCATGGCGCGGCTGAAGCCAGCTCGCGACGTGTTCGACCTGACGGGTCGTGGTGCACTCGTTACAGGTGGCGGCACCCATCTCGGTGCGGCTATGGCCAGAGCACTGGCCACATATGGCGCTCGCGTGTGCATTGCTGGACGTCGCTCAGCACCGCTGGCTGAGACCGTCGCCGAGCTGACCGCCGATGGCCTCGACGTGAGATCACATGTCTTGGATATCACCGATGCCGACCAGGTGGACCAGGTGGTTGCCGACGTCACAACTGAACTCGGAGACCTTTCGATCATGGTCTGCAACGCCGGAGCATCTACCGAAAACCAGTTCCCCCCCGACCAACCGATCCAGACATTCCTGGACACGCTTCATTCTCATTTGGTCGGCACATTCTCGTGCGCTCAAGCCGCAGCGCGATCGATGCGCGATGCGCAGATCGCAGGGTCGATCATCACGATCTCATCGATGCAGGGTTCGGTGGCATCCGACCCTCGTCTGTACGCAGGCCTCGATATGACCTACCGCTCGGGTCCCGCCTATCAGTCGGCGAAGGCGGGCATCATCGGCCTCACCCGCAACCTCGCCGCTGAGCTCGGCCCGCTGGGCATACGAGCCAACTGCATCAGCCCTGGCTTCATCCCGAAAAGCACTGCCAACCCCGACTTTGTTGAGCGGGGCCGGCGAGGGAATGCTCTCGGCATCGTGGGGCAGCCCGACGATCTAGCCGGTGCCGTGGTGCTGCTGGCGAGCGACGCCGGTCGGTTTATCAACGGTCACAATCTGATCGTTGACGGCGGTTGGTCAATCTGGTGATGGTGGTCTGAACTTACGAATTCGTGCCACGATCTCGTGTAAGAACTTGGCCGGCAAGGGCGCCACTGAGACCACTCGGCGTGACCGCAATCTCACCGTTCACGAGTACCCATTCGATGCCCTCTGGAGGGTTACGTTCCTCGTAGGTAGCTCGATCATTGATGGTCGAGTGATCGAAGATTGTGATGTCTGCAGCGCAGCCAGGCTGCACCCGGCCACGAGACTTGAGCGCGAATCGGTCGGCGGGAATCGAGGTCATCTTCTGGACTGTGGCCGAGAGATCGAACAGACCCTCGTCGCGCCCGTACTGGCCCACCACCCGAGGGAACGCACCGATCAGGCGTGGGTGCGGAACTCCTCCGTCCTGGGGGATTCCATCGCTGCCGATCATGGCCCGCGGATGTGAAAGGACGGAGCGCATCTCGTCTTCATCGATCTCGAAGATCACACACACGGTCTCGGTTGAGCGCTGGCCGGCAATGATGCGACGGGCCAAGTCTGCCGGCTCACAACCCTCGGCTGCTGCGATCGCGGGCACTCGGAGACCCTCAAAGTGCGGGAAGTCCGGGCAATGGACGATCTGTACGAAGTCGAGTCGAGCGACGTCGACGTCATCGGGGTCGAAGTACTGCTCGAACGGGCCTGACCCTGCCGTGTAGGGGTACACGTCGAAGCCGATGTCGAGACCGCGTTGGTGTGCTTCGTCGATCTTGCTGAGTGCAGTCGCGACGAGGCCCCAGTTCTCGCGACCGACCGTCTTGAGATGTGAGAGCTGGAGCCCGGCGCCCGCCGCGTCCGCAATCGTGATGGCCTCGTCAATCGAGTCGAGCAAGCCGGCACCTTCGTCGCGGACGTGGCTGCAGTAGAGGCCACCGACCTGAGCAGCCGCCGTCGCGATTTCGATGAGATCCTCCGTGACGGAGGATCTGCCAGGCTCGTAGATCAACCCGGTCGACACGCCAAGAGCTCCCTCGTCGACGGCTTGACGAATCCGGTCGGCAATCTGAGTTCGCTTCCGACGATCTGGGCGACGATCCACTTGTGGATCGAAGTGTCGACTCACCGTGTTGTGGCCGACGAACGTGGCCATATTCGGGCCGATGCCTTGCGTGCGGAGCGTCTCGGCATAACTGTTGAACGACTCCCAAGGCCCGTCGGTCGAGAGCAGATCTGGAGACTGCTGGCCCGGGCGATGAGGGAATGCGCTAAAACCACAGTTGCCGCAGATCACCGTGGTGACGCCTTGGAGAAGTTTCTCGCGGTTGAATGGGTCACGTCTGAGCTGCATGTCGTCGTGCGTGTGAGCGTCGATGAACCCTGGGGCGACGACGAGCCCAGAGGCGTCGACGTCTCGTCTGGCGGCACCCACGTCCCCGACTGCAACGATCTCGCCACCGGAGATCCCGACGTCGGCCAAGCGAGGCGGGTCGTCGGTTCCGTTCACGACCAAACCATCCCGAAGAGCGATGTCAATCATGTATTCCGCGCTGCCAACGTTGCACCCATCGCCTGAACTGCCCTCTCCATCGTGATGATCTACCCAGACTAACTCGCCGAGCGAGGACGGATGAGCGCGATGCCGGGAAGCCGAAACGCACAGATCGGGAGCATCGACCGCGCCGACCAACCCCACCGAGAGGTTACTCGAACAGGGGCTCGGTGAGGCGCCGATAGTGGCCCGTCGCGTTCATGCCAGCTCCTCAGCTGGTGTCGGGACGGGGGTAGAGGCAACCGTGTGGTCCGGGGAGCGACCCGTCCTCGTGCACTTCGACGCCGGCGTTGAGATGGCCGCACCGAGAACGTCGAACGGGGGTGAGATCTGGGTCGTCCGTTCGGTGGCCGCAGCCCTGTGAGCATTTCGGGCGACGTCGAAGCAATCGCACGGCTCCCTCCGGGCACCGATCGGACCATCACATGGCGCGGTACCCCACCGGAGTCAGCGACGGCTGCCGCGAGCACCGAACGCCGTATAGCCGCCCCCCTTCACCCCGACCTCAGCAGCGAACAGGCCACCCGCAGATGGCGTAGCCCGCAGCTCCTCAGCGGACAGCCCACTCCGTGCCGTCGTTATGTAGAGCGTCGCAAGGTCGACGCCGCCGAACGCGCAACTCGTGACGAAACCCCCGGGCACCTCGACCACGCAGTCGAGTCGACCATCTGGCGTGTAGCGGTGGACCGCGCCGCCGTCCCAGAGTGCAACCCACACGCCGCCGTCGGCATCGACGGTGAGACCATCAGGCGTCGCCTCGATCCGGACGAACGTCTCAACTCGCTCAGGCAGACCATCGGCGCCAAGATGGAGGTTTCGTACGGTGTGTTCAAACGAATCGACGTAGTGGCAGACGCGGCCGTCAGGGCTCCAGTCGAGGCCGTTCGAGAGCCCAACGCCGTCAAGAACCTTCGTCACCAGGCCCTCAGCGTCGACGCAGAACAAGCCGGCCCGTTGAGCGCCCGAGCGATCGACCGTTCCAACCCAGAGTCGGCCGAGTGGGTCGGATCGTCCGTCGTTGGTCAGTCCGTCCCCGTCTCTCGGAAGGGTTGAAATGGTTCGGCCCACCCGACCCTGCTCATCGAGGTGCGCCACTGAGCAATCGACGGCAGCGGCCAGCCCACCCCCGGCGTGGGGCACAACAGCGGTCACCCGACCGTTCAGAGTTGTGGCAGCGTGGTTGCCGAACTGATCGAGTTGGTGGAGCTCGCATCCGTCGATGTCGAGCCAAAGCAGGCGGGCTCCATCGGTGTCCCACGTCGGTCCTTCGCCCAGAAGGCAGGCGGAGTCGACCACGAGGTCAGCAATGATCAGGGACGGTGACACGATTCCTCCGGCGGTGCGCTGGCTGCGATGCACGCCGCAATACAGGGAGACATGGCTTGTACCGCAGAGTTGTTTTATGCTATTCTATACTCAAGATAACGGTAATTGTGATGGGTTACCGGTCGTCAGGGCCGATGGTCGTCCAAGCGACACTCAGCCAGAGTGGGGATCCCATCCGTCGGTCCCCCGATGTCTCGATAAGGACGCAACACCATGCAGATCACAGCCCCTGTTCTCCTCAAGCCCAACGAGCCGATGAAGATGATGGAGGTCGACATCGACGATCCCGGCTTTGGAGAAGTCCGGGTCAAGATGGTCGCGAGCGGTGTCTGCCACAGCTGCCTGCACGCATACGACGGTTCGCACACGGGCATTCCGATGCCGATCGTGCTCGGCGACGAGGGGTCCGGCATCGTCGAGGCCGTTGGTGAGGGGTGCGACAATCTCAAGCCCGGCGACCACGTGATCATTTCGTGGGCACCTGATTGCGGGGCCTGCAAGTACTGCGCTCTCGGGTTTCCATCGCTGTGTCTCAACACTCCACCGATCGGCAAGATGGCCGGAGGCGGTACCCGCTTTCACTACCAGGGTTCCGATGTCAATCATTACGGCCCAGCAACCTATGGCCCCTACATCGTCGTGCCCGAGGCTGCCGCCGTGTGGGTTCGACCAGATTTCCCGCTTGAGCTCGCTGCTTTGATCGGTTGCTCGGTCACGACCGGCTTTGGATCGGTCGTCAATTCGGCCGCGTTGCGTGCGGGACAAAGCGTCGCGATCTTCGGCTGTGGCGGCGTCGGCCTGAACGCTATCCAAGGGGCAGTCGCCACCGGTGCGTATCCGATTATCGGCGTCGACGTGCTCGACAACAAGCTCGACATGGCTCGCGAGTTCGGCGCGACGCACACGATCAATCCCACCAAACAGAATCTGCAAGACGAAGTGCTCCGGCTCACCGGTCATGGCGTCGACGCCAGCATTGTTGCGGTCGGTGCAACGATTGCGATGGAGCAGGGCTTGCACATTCTCGCCAAGCAGGGTGTCGAGGTGGTGCTCGGGCTGCCGGGTACAGGGCAGACGTTCCCGGTCGACCCTGCGCTCCTGATGTCCGGTGAGCGCCGGATCGTGGGCTCGCGGTACGGCAGCAGCAACCCGATGGTCGAGTTCCCGAAGATGGTCGAACTTGCGATGGCGGGGCGGCTCAAGATCGAAGAATTGGTCACGAAGCGTTACGACCTCGATGAAGCTGACGAGGCATTCCGGGCACTCGCTGCCGGTGAGCAGGCGCGCGGGCTCATCGTCTTCTGACCACGCATCGACTGGTTGCTCGATCAAACCGCCGGAGGTCGAGCAATCCCTCGACACCTTCAGTGAGCGCGTGTCCTCGTTAGAGCCGGACGCCCCTCAACCATCGGCGTCATCAAACCGGAGCGTCCCCGCCTCGTCGACACCAACGACCGCTCGTCCATCTGGTCGAAAGGGAACGAGTGTCACCGAAGTCGTTCGGCTCTCACCACCAGCCAGCCAGTGGGCTTGCTCGCGAGTGATCGCAGCAGCCAGCCCGTCACCAGGCCAGGAGCATGCGGGCTCGAGCGCGACGATCGAGGTCCGGCCATAGAACGGAAACCCTGTGCTTCCGAGCTCGCGCCAGAGCCACAGGTGAGGGAAGTCAACGATGTCCCAAACGAGGGCGACACCGAGGTGGTCGCGACGGAGAGCAGCCCAGCCCTCAGGACGATTCGGCAGGAAATGCACGCTCTCGAGTGGACGGGCGCATGGCAGTCGGTCGAGAGCTGACTCGCCGAGCGGGTTGTTCGGCCACGCCGCAACACGTTGGAATTCGTCGGCGGCGTCCACAACGGCCGCCGGTGGGACATCGATATGGTCGCCCGGTGTGGCAAGGAACGCCGGGTGCTCGCCCCACAGGAACGGCTGTGGAAGCTCCGAGACATTGGTAATCGTCGTCCTGACGCTCACCCTCGCCGGACTGGCGAGCAAGCTCACCCGACGCCTGACCACGAACGGAAGCCGCGTTCCTGCCTCCATCGAAACGTGAGACGATGACGCGTCGACGACGACGACCTGGGTCCGCGACCACTCCCCGTGAAATGGAAGCGGCAGACCATCGACCTCGCACGCTGCCCCGGCGTTGGGGATGAGGAGCTGCCAGCCGCCGCGATACTCCGAGAGCCAGTCGAGCTTGGCGTCACCATAGGTGCGGCTTTGCGACGCCCTCACCGGGGCCTGCCAGTCATCGAACGCAAGGATCGGGTCACCTTGGAATTCGATCTGTTGGATCTCGCCACCCAACGACTCGTCGATCGTGACGACCAGTTCGTGGTTTGAAACCGTGATCATCAGACATGCTCCTGTCGGGCGACGTGCCGAATGCCGCTGAGGAAGGCTGAGTGTCAACGAAGCGTACCGGCATCACGTCGAGCCTTCGGTGACCGACCAGCCGCGCAACATTGATCGCGAGCCAGTCTTGGGTCAACGCGTCAGCCACCCAGCAAAATCAGTCGACGACGGGTAGATCGGCGCGCTGACTCGGCCGAGGTCATCTGCGTGCAGGCCTAGGGCGGGCTCCTATTGCGACCGGGTTCGTTGACTCCGGACGATTCAGCGGGAGACGAACGGCTTCTTCGGATTGCGCGGTCCGGTCTCTGTCGGGGGATATACCCCCCGGTATCTGAGCGCCCGAGACGCATCATCAGCGGCCTTCAACAGGTTGGCTGACACGCTCTCGCAGGAATTTTCAAATCGTGCGACGGGCATCGCAGACGCGTACGCCCCCACCGGTTCTCCGTGGCTTCCGATAATCACGGCCCCGATCCCGACAATACCGGTGTCGGACTCCTCCCGGTCGAAGGCGATGCCCTGTTGCCGGATCTGCTCGAACTCCCGGTTGAGAACGTCCCAATCTGTGATCGTGTTCACCGTCGATACTTCGAGCTCTCGGTCCTCGAAGTAGCTCTCGATCTCGGCTTCGTCGCAGAACGCCAGAAATGCCTTCCCCGATGCCGTCGCATGAGGCTTCTGAGCGAATCCTGCCTCGAAGCTGCCGACGCGGAGACGCTTGGTGCTCTCGTGCGACGCCACGATCGCAATGGTCGAGCCCAGTGCAAGTGCTGCGTAGACCGTTTCGTCGGTTGCGATGTGGAGTGCGTGGAGATGATCGATGATCGCCTGTGGTGGCGCCGCTTGGATCTGGTAGCCATCGACCAGGTAGGCGATACGCGCTCCCAGGCGGTACCTGCCACCGGGCAACCGATGGACGTACCCGCTGTTCTGTAGTGTGCGCAAGATCTGATAGATCGTTCCCTGGTTGATCTTGAGCGTCGAACCGATCGAACGCGCCGTGCAGAGCCCGCTTCCTCTGGCGATCTCTTCCAGCACCCGGATCCCTCGGTCGAGTGTGAGGAGCGTGCCGCTCGGAGTTGATCGTGTACTCACGAAGCCGCTTCCAGTTGTTGCTCGCTGAGCTTCCATGTCGCTCGGGTCGCAAGTCTAGATGGGGCGTCGGAGCAATACATCAGACTAGTGATGGATCCATCCGCCGTCGACGGTGATCACTTGGCCAGTGACAAAGGCACTGTCATCCGACGCAAGGTAGACGAACGTGCCAGCGAGGTCTTCGGCGTAACCGCGTCGAGGGATCGACTGACGCTCGGCTGACAACAAAGCAAGTTCCCGCTCGTCGAAGTTGAGCTCGACTTCCTGCTCCGTCCGGATTGCACCGGGCATGACACTATTGACTCGGATTGCGTCGCCGCCCACCTCACGGGCCAGTGCGCGGGTCAGACCGATGATCCCGGACTTTGATGATACGTAGTCGAGGAACCCGGCCATGCCGAGATCGACAGTCACGCTGGTCAACGTGATGATGCTGCCGTAACCGAGGCGGAGCATTCCTGGGTAAACAGCTCTCGCGCAAAGGAAAGTTCCACGCAGATTGACCCCCATCGTGCGATCCCATTGTTCGATGGGGATTTCGTTCCATGGACCGCGTTCAGAGTATGCGGCGTTCGCAACAAGGATGCTGACGTCACCGAAGGTTTTCTCGGCGACCGCGACCAGCCGCTCGACCTCCTCTGGCACGCTGATATCAGCGGGTACTTTGATCGCCTTCCCGCCACTTTGGTTGATGCGTTCGACCACGCTCTCTGCGAGCGAGTCCATACGGTCCTCTGGGAGGTTGTTGACTACCACCGAAGCGCCCTCTCGAGCGTAGGCCTCGGCTGCCGCCGCACCGATGCCCCAGGATGCGCCAGTGACGATGGCTACCCGGCCCTCTAGCCGTCCCATCAGATCCCACCAGCGTCGTTCGTCGTTGTGACGTTGTTGCTCACCAGGCACTCCAGCCGCCGTCGACGACGAGGTTGTGTCCGTGCACGAACCCTGAACCGCGGGCTGAGAGGAACACAGTTGCGGTGATGTAGTCCTCAGGAAGACTCGTCCGCTTGACCGGCGTCTGATCAGCGAGGTGGTCCCAGATAGCGAGTGTCTCTTCGCCCGGCGATTCCTGCCAGGTGATCATGCCTGGGCTGAGCGTGTTAACGGTGACGCCGGTTGAGCCGAGCTGACATGCTAGATAGTTAGTGAGCCCGATCAGGCCGTGCTTGGCAGCGGTGTAGGCGCCGGCGCCGCCACGCGGCCCAGTGTTCCGCGGGTCCTGTCCAATTGATCCATAGACCGACGAGACGTTGATCACACGGCCGAATCCTCGCTCGACCATCTTCGGTGTCAGCAGGCGACACAACCGCTCGGCGGCAATGACGTTGATTTCGTAGGTGTCGCGCCAGTCCTCGGTGGTTTGCTGCCCCCATGGTTTCGTGTGAGGGTCGCCGCCTGCATTGTTGACCAGGACGTCAATGTGCTCGGGAAGCTCATCGAGTGCCGCGTACAGCGCGTCGTCGGTGAGGTCGCCCACAATGTAGCGGTTCGGGCGGTCGAGGGACGAGAACGTGTCGGCCAATGCGTCGGCGCTGCGAGCGAGACCGATCACGGCTGCGCCGTGTGCGACGAGGCCATGAACCAGACCTCGCCCGAGACCGTACCCGGCTCCGGTGACCAGCACCGTCATGCCGGTGAGGTCGAACATGTTCGAGTCTGTCTCAAGATGATCGCGATGAGGTTCCAAGTCTGAACTCCAAATCTGGACGTCTGATGCTCCGGGCGGACTACCTCGGAACGGGCCGCAACACATTCAAGCCTTGATCTCCAGACTGCGGATATGTTACTGTCGACTCAGCTTACAGGAAATTTGTGCTTAGCACAATGATCGCCAACGAGGAGATACAGCCGTGATCAAGCCATCCAGATTCCCATCTACATCACGACGATCGAAGTCGTCGGCAGTTTTGGTGAGCCTCGCGCTCTTCGTTGCTGCCTGCGGAAGCGACGGCGACTCGGGTGACTCCGGCGCGGCCGTGTCGGCTGAACCTGGTTCAGCCGACACGGCCGCGCCGACAGACTCGGGCTCGGGCTCGGACTCCGACTCCGGCTCCGGCAAGTCCACAACGCTCATTGCCACGCTTCCGCAGGAGCCGGCGAGCTGGAACTATTGGGAAGTCGGCGCAAACGCATTGCGGGTTCCGACCTTCTACAACGTCCAGGAGACGTTGGTCGAAGTCAAGCCTGACGGCAGCATCGTGCCGATGCTCGCCGAAGATTGGTCGATCAGCGATGACGGCCTGACGTACACGTTCGCGATGCGGGAAGCGAAGTTCCACGACGGGTCCGATCTCGACTCGGCTGATGCGGTGTACTCCATGAAGAAAAATGCTGAATCGCCGCTGAGTAAACTGAGCGCTCCGCACGCGAATGTGGCGAGCGTCGAGGCGTTGGACGAGCGGACTGTCGAGATCGTGCTGACGCAGCCAAGCGCAACCTTTCTCAAGGAGCTCGGGAACTCAGCTGGTTACGTCGTTCCCGAGAACTTCCTCGAGGACAACGACGCGAACAGTGTCATGATCGGCACCGGTCCGTTCGTGTTCGGCGAGTACAAGCCGGATACGAGCCTCACACTGAACAGGTTCGAGGACTACTGGGGCGAGAAGCCATTCTTTGAGGTCATCGATTGGCGATTTGTCGACGACGAGACGGCTGCGCTCAACGGTCTGCTTGCAGGGGAGTACGACTTCCTTTCGGCGGTGCTGGCCGAGGGCATCGAGCGCGTTGCCACGTTCACCGAGGACGAAGACTTCAAGGTCCTCTTCGAGAGCGCCGGCGAGGTGTCATACCTCTGGCTCAACGTCAACGAAGAGCCGTTCCAAGATATCCGTGTGCGTCAAGCGATCGCCCATTCGATCAACCGTGAGGAAGCCATCCAGGTGTACGACGGCTATGCCGACCCGACTTGCTTGATGGTCGTCCCGAATGCCGAGCCATACAATAGCGACTACTGCCCGTACCCGTACGACCCCGAGATGGCCCGGTCACTGCTTGCGGAAGCCGGCTATGAAGATCTCGAGATCGACTATCCGTTTGCGGCGGTTGCATCGCACCCGTTCACGATGGAAGTCCTCACGCAGCAGCTCGGCGCCGTCGGTATCACGGTCAACAGCCGAGGCGAAGACCTCACCACATGGCTTGACAAGACCTGGGCTCAGGGCGCATACGGCATGAGTGAGATTCGTGATTCGGCGAATATCTTGCAGTACGGCTGTGAGGGTGGTCGTGAACCGTTGGGCAAGAGCTCGTCACTGTGCATCCCTGAGTTTGAGGACCAGCTGGCCCTCGCCGACTCGTACACAGACAACGACGAGTATCTTGCGGCTATGTCCGACCTGGTCAAGACCTTCGCCGATCTGGCATGGGTCACTGTGATCTCGGCGCCGAAGGTGCCGCAGATCATGGTCGCCGACCTCGAGGGCATCCAGGAAGTCCGTATCAACAATGCGGTCGACCTTCGCTCCGCTCGCTGGTCGAACTAGACAACCCATTCGTGGTTCGACGTCTTGACGCCTGACCATCACTGGTGTCGACGGTCGTCCGGAGGCGTAACGCCTCCGGACGACCGCTTGTGTCTCTGACAAAGGATGTAGATGAACGAATGATCCGGTACACACTTCGCTCGCTTTTCAGCTTGTGGTTCGCTGCATTCGTGGGTTCGATCGCCGTCTTCGCGCTCGTCAACGTTCTCGGAGGCGACATTGTCACGGTTCTCCTCGGTCGTGAAGCCGCCCCCGTCGATGTGGAGTTCATGCGCGAGGAGCTCGGGCTCGACCGGCCGCTCGTCATGCAGTACCTCGACTGGCTCCGGGGCGCGCTGACCGGCGATCTCGGGACCTCGTACGGCATGGGGTACGACATCTTCGACGAGATCGTGCGACGTATCGAGCCCACGCTCATGATCACTGTTGGTGCACTTCTCATCTCGGTGCCGCTGTCGCTGGCGCTCGGCACCTATTCGGCGATCAACGCCAAGAAGGTTCGAGGTGGATTCGTTGACGTCGTCACCCAGGTCGGCATTGCGATCCCGACATTCTGGGCCGGATTGCTCTTCGTCCTGCTGTTCGCCGTTCGCCTGGGCTGGCTCCCCACGGGCGGATACGTACCTCTCGCCGAGAATCCTGTCGGATCCCTCCGCTCGATCACTCTGCCCGTCCTTGCGCTGAGCTTGGGCGTCACCGCCGTCTTCACGAGGTATGTCCGCACGGCCATGATCGACGTGATGAACGAGGACTTCATCCGATCAGCAATGGCGCGCGGTCGAAGCCGCCGCGGGGCTGCACTCGTCCATGGCGTCCGCAACGCATCCATCCCACTGGTCACCGTGGCAGCCCTCCAGTTCGGTCAGTTGCTCGCGGGTGCCGTCGTCGTCGAGAACGTGTTCGTGCTGCCCGGCATCGGTCGCCTCATCGTCACGGCAACACTCGGTCGCGAGGTCGTCGTCGTGCAATCCCTCGCGCTCGTGATCATGCTCTTCATCCTGATCCTGAACTTCTTGGTCGACATCGCCTACGGCTTCCTCGACCCACGAATTCGCGACAAGGCCGATGCCAATGCCTGACACTCCGATTCCGACTATCACTGCCGACACCATCGACGACGATACGGCGATCCCTGCCCCGCCGGCATCGGTGTGGCGGCGCATTGCTCGCGTACCGATCACGCTCTACCTCGGTGGCGCGCTCGTATCGTCGTTCGTCTTCGTTGCCTTGCTGTCCTTCGTCTGGACTCCGTATCCGCCGAATCACCTGAATATGTCGAATCGGCTCGAGCCGCCCGGTACGCCCGGGTTCCTGTTGGGTACCGATCGCGCCGGTCGAGACGTCATCACCGAACTCATGCTCGGTGCGAGAAACTCGTTGTACGTGAGCGTGGTGTCGACGGTTGTGGCGATGATCATCGGCACCTCGATCGGGCTCGCAATCGCCGGCTCCAATCGCTACTTCCAAGGGCCGCTCACCCGCCTCGTCGACACAGGACTGGCTCTGCCCGGCATCCTGACCGCTCTCGTCCTCGCCGCCAAACTTGGGCCTGGGAACACCACGGCCACGCTCGCCATCATTGCCTGGCAGATACCCGTTGCGGCTCGGGTCACGATCGGCCCAGCTCGCCAGGTCCTGGCGCTCGACTTCGTCGAGGCGGCGTACGGCTACGGGCGACGGAGGTCGTACATCCTGGTACGCCACGTACTGCGGAACATCAGCCCGCTGCTGATCGTTCTCGGTTCCGTCATGTTCGCAGCGGCGATCCTGATCGAGGCCGCCTTGGCGTTCCTGGGCGTCGGGGTCCAGCCGCCGACATCATCGTGGGGGCGGTTCCTCAGCGAGACGCAGTCACTTCTCGAGGCCGCGCCGTTCCTCATGTTCTTCCCGGGACTAGCGATCGTCTTTACCGTGCTCGGGTTCAATCTGCTCGGCGATGGGTTACGTACTGTTCTCGATCCTCAGCAAGCCCGGACTGGATCGTCCTGATGCTCGAAATCCGTGATCTCCGCGTCCACATCGACGGACACGAGATCATCCACATCGACGAACTCGATCTGCCAGCGGGTACTCGGTTGGGGTTGGTCGGCGAGTCCGGATCCGGGAAGACGATGACCGCTACGGCGATCGCCGGACTGTTGCCGAACGAGGCGAAAGCGTCTGGCACGGTTCGTTTCGACGGCCAAGACCTGCTCGAATTGAACGATGCTGAGTTCTCCAAAATTCGGGGAAAAAGGATCGGGTTCGTCTTCCAAGACCCGGCGCGTGCGTTGAACCCGATGATGCGAATCGGCCGTCAGGTTTCGGAATCGATCCGCCTGCACACCAATCTCAAGCGGCGGGCCGTCAACGACAAGGTCCTCGAACTACTCGATCAGGTGCAACTGCCGGACCCGGCTGCGCTCGTGCGTCGATACCCACATCAGCTTTCGGGCGGGCAGCAGCAACGGGTGCTGATCGCTGCGGCGATCGCAACGGATCCCGAGCTACTCATCGCCGACGAGCCGACCACGGCCCTCGACGTCACGGTCCAGGAGGAGATCCTTCAACTGCTCATCTCGTTGAGTGAGCAGCGCAACATGAGCGTGCTGTTCGTCAGCCACGACCTCGGCGTCATTCGCTTCGTGTGCGATCGGGTCGCCGTGATCTATGGCGGGCACGTTGTCGAGACCGGCTGCGTCGAGCACGTCGTCAGTGACCCCCGTCACAGGTACACGGCTGCACTGCTGGCCGCCAATCCTGGGATGCCGAAAGACGATGATTTCGCGTCCTTCATGGGCCAGCGGCTGCACACGATCCCGGGCCACGTTCCCGCAGTCGGCAAGTTCCCGGGCGGCTGTCGATTCCGGAACCGGTGCGAACACGCGTCAGCGTCGTGTGCCGAGGCCCCCATGCCCGTCACACTGGGGGATGGCCACCGGTACTCGTGCTGGCACCCGGATGGGGAGAGCTGATCGCCATGGCAATTGCCGACGTCGACGATATGTACTTCCATTACCCGCGAGCTTCCCTCGGCGCCGGAGACGAGGGGTGGACGCTGTGCGACATCTCACTCGCTGTGCACGCCGGCACGACGCTCGGCATCGTCGGGGAGTCGGGCTCCGGGAAGTCGACCTTGATCCGGGTCATGTGCGGATTGCTCCACCACCAACGCGGGACGGTCCGTTTCGATGGTCGAGACGTCGGTGACTTCCGAGGGGAAGATTCGAAAGAGTTGCGTCGGAAGAACCAGATTGTCTTCCAGAACCCGCGTCGCTCGCTCGACCCGAGAATGACGATCCGGCGATCTTTGAGTGAACCGATGCGGGCGTTGCAGGGCCGCAGACCGGATGACGACGAGTTGATCGTCTCGCTCGAGAAGGTAGGGCTCGGCCGAGAGGTGTTGCCACGGTTTCCTCACCAGCTCTCTGGGGGCCAGCTGCAGCGGGTCGGCATCGCACGCTCGCTCTCTGTCGATCCGACGATCCTCTACGCCGACGAGCCGGTCAGCTCGTTGGACGTCTCGGTTCAGGCACAGGTGCTCAATCTTTTGATGGATCTACGCGACGAGCTTGGGCTCACCCTCGTCATGGTGTCCCACGACCTCGGAGTCGTGAGTCGGATGTGCGAAGAGATCATCGTCATGCGAAACGGTCGAATCGTCGAGGCGGGCCGGACCGATGTTGTGCTCACACGTCCCGAATCCTCCTACACCGCAGCGTTGCTCGTGGCTGCGCGAGCCGCCAGCCTCTAGCGGATAGTTCCAAGGGGTTCGCGCGCTCCGCGCGATGATCCACCATTTGGTTCACGAGGGTGTCCAAGATCAGGGGCCTACACAAACTCTGATCCCAAAGGACACAGCGCATGAACCCTGACCTGGACACCCTCGCAACCCGACTCTACGTCACGATCGACGACCTCCTGCTTGAACACCCACAGTGGGCACCAGAGCGGCCCAAGATCGGGATCGCCCCGGACTCACCGATGCCGAACTGATCACCCTCGCCGTCATCCAAGCCCTGCTCGGCTACACCTCCGAAGCCCGCTTCATCCGCCACGCCAACATCCACCTGCTCGGCCTGTTCCCACGACTACCGCAACGCTCCGGCTACAACAAACGACTCCGCCACGCCGCGGCCACGATGCAACACATCATCGCGACGCTCGCCCGCGACTGCCCGTCATGGAACGACGACCTCTGGCTGGTCGACTCCACACCAGTCGAGTGCGGCCGCAGCCGTGAAACGGTGAAGCGATCTGACATGGCCGGCTACGCCACCTACGGCTAC